>Ga0209382_10000946_pt1 | contig 47070 bp, 65 predicted proteins | sample SoiMetdeltSBSDD5_FD_187599 | JGI IMG/M metagenome (GOLD analysis project Ga0209382, IMG submission 187599) | Bulk soil microbial communities from a Populus tree surrounding site in Tennessee, USA - Soil MetaG P. deltoides SBSDD5 (SPAdes) (version 2) | ecosystem: Environmental > Terrestrial >...
ATCGTAGCATTCCCTACCTTACTTCGAAAGTAAGCATAGGCAAATAAAAGAGCAGAAAAGATGGAGAATGCGAACCCCGCCACGATCATGACGTCAAAGACATCAACCTTCATAGACCCATCCGTTTCACAATGGCGTTAGCATAGGTAGCAATGCTTGAATATGCACCCTGCCTTCGATTCAGGGATTGCCTACTATACTTCAATGCACCTGGTCCAGCGTACCATGCCACAGCCGCGCCCCATGCACCATATCTAGAGAAATATTGCTGCAACTTGTATCGAGCGATTGCCTCCTGTAACTTAGGGCTTTGCATAAATTGCGCGGGGCTCACGTCGTACCCGAGAGCCTCATAATCCCAACCTCGTCCCGATCCTTTAATATTACCAGGCATGATCTGGTACTTACCCATAGCACCAGAAGATCGGTTCCTGGCCCCGTAATTTCCTCCGGATTCACGTCCGGCAATAGCGTTAATGAAAGCGGCAAAACTTCCTTTTGCCCCAGGGACGCTAATCCCGCTGTATAAATCTGGTCCTTGACCCTGACCGACCGAAACATTGAATCTCCTGCCCGCTTGTGCGTACATCCTTTCTTGGGCAGCCCTTAACTCCGCAGCCTGTCTTTTGGCTCGTAACATAGACTCAAAGTCGGTTGCTTGACGACCGCCGGTTGTTATCTCATTAAAGCGCCGCCTGTAGCCGGTCATATCTTGTGCAGGATTACGCTTATTCCCCAGCAAAAGAGCTTGAAATGCTCGTTGCCGTTCTTCGCGTTCTGTAGTTTTTTCCTGAGGAATATACCTTGGGTTAATGTAGGCCATTAGATGAACCAACTTAATGGATTGACTGGTTGGTTATTGATCCATGTCTCGAAATGTAAGTGAGGACCAGTAGACCAACCAGTACTTCCTACATAACCAATAGGTGCACCGGCAGCAATACTTTGACCCGGTTTAACATTAAAACCAGACTGATGACCGAACATAAGAGACCGACCACCACCAATATCCAGAATAGTCTGATTTCCGTAAATTTTATCCCAACGAGTGCTGCGAACTCTGCCAGCAGCAGGAGCATAAATAGTGGTGCCAGCAGGGGATGCCCAATCAATACCAGTATGTGCGCTTTTATGACCTTTCCTATGAACCCCGTACGGAGAAGTGACTCGTAAATCACCCCTTAAAGGATACATAGATAAGAGTCCGCCAGGGAATCCTCCTTGAAGCCCACCTTGTCTCTGATAGTCTTGTGGTGGAATAGTAGCCGCGAACTCAATCATACGTTGTTGCTGCAACCGAAGATTTTCTAAGAAATCTCGCTTGATTTTATCCCTAGTTGAACGATTAAATTCAAATCCTGTTTGGCGCGGGCCTTCCTCAGAAATCGCCCTAAGGCGTTCGAGGTAATCAACGGCTGCCATACTGTTCCCTTTGCTTCTTACGTTCCTTAGCGCGCTGTTCCTTTAGATCAAATTCACCGCCCTTGATGAATCTTCCTGTATCCAGGATACCAGCCGCTGTCAAGAAGTTAATGATTCCCGCAGGGTTGTACGGTTTAGTCTCCTTACCTCGCAAATCCCCACCTTCTAGAAGACCAGTACCAATTGCTCCTTGCGACAGACGGGATGCATTTGCAAGAATAGGGATGTTCTTATCTGCATATTGAGTATAATCCTCAATAGGTGCACCAGTCATAAACTCAGTATCGAAACCTAGTTCCGCTGGGATTTTAGCAAAGGGAGTAACTGAGTTTCCAATTCCCTTAACCGGATTATTGAAGAAATCTTCCATAATATCGGTTTGGGGGAGTCCAGGATTAATAACACCATATCCAACTTCTTCTGGACTACGGGAAATGGCCCGAGCAAAGCCCGAAGTAGGCAGAATAGTAGGACCAATAACGTTGCTTGAGAGCCAGTTGGGGAATAGTTGGTCGTCCGGCCACGGATCAGAGACACTTGAATCTATCCCTTGATACTCTTGAGCGGCGCTCATTCCCTTCGGATACATAATGAACTTGTGGGGCTTAAGTAGCATACCTTCGATAATAAGAGGAATGGCCTTGCGATTCCAAGAATAGAAGGGAATAACCCGTCTGAAATACCTACGCTCAGTCGGAGTTAGATCTAATCCATCAGGGTGAAACTTTCGAACCTGACCAGCAGCAGATTCAAATAGTTCCTCTAATGAGGTAACCTTCTTCGGGGGGTGTTCAAGTCGATAAATGTAGTGGGCAAGACGGAAGTAATGCTCACGACTCTCAGAAAATCCACGAGCAACCTTGGCACCCTTACCCTTTAGAGGAGCAAAAGGTCCAATCTTACCAGGGTGAAACTTTTCTGCTAACCTATCAAATGCAGTCTCTGTACCAGGAAGGTCTTCCACTACACTAGAGTGCGGGAATAGTCCATGACGGAAACCCATTTGGTAAACTTGATCAATACTAATTGGATAAGACTTACCACCAGCCTTACCAGTAGCAATAACCCTTGTACCCTTAGGTATCCTACCTTGGCTTTGCTTAGTAATTTGCTCGATAAGTTCCCGTTCTCGACCCTCACCAAGTAACTCACGGAAGGGCCTCATATCTTCTCCACCAAGATCAGAATACCTATGGCTATTAGCTTTAATTACTTGCCAAGCCTTAGAGTAGTAGATCGGGTTATTCAGCCCATCCATCCAGGAAAGGAATGAGTCACCAAGACCATTCCTAACATGGTGGCTAGGAGCAAAGATAGTTACACCGGCCTTCCAAGTACGGAGAGCCATATCGTACACTTTGAGGAACTTCGAAGTAGCTAAAGGTTCAGAGAATTTATCAATACCTGTAGCCATTTTACCAATTTGAGGGGCGATATCCTTAGGGAAGAATAACCCATCAATAGCAGGGTGCATCGAACTAACCTCGATATACCCATTCCTAGCCTTACGACTTCCCCATACTGCACCCAACTGAGCAAAGGCTGAATACTCTACCATCGCATTTTCTACAGCCTGCGTTAAGTTAAACGCAAACATGCGAAGGTCTTCCGGATTCTCAGGGCTGTATGATTTCCAACCTTGAAGAATCTCAGGACCAGTAAGCATAATCTTTTTTGAAGGATTTACCGGATCAGGAACCTTGTCCTCAAACTTGAAGTCCTTAATGCCCACAATACGCATGTGCTTATTAAGATGTGCAACATTCGTACCCGAACGAGCAATAGCTGTGTTACCTGCAAACTTGCTTGCTAACCCAGATTCCCCAAATAGGTTACCTAGCATCATCTGTAACTGTTCAACTTGCTGAGCATGTGCAGGATTAGTAGGAATAAACCCACGAACTTCATTCCAGAAGTCCATAGTCTCTTTTGGAGGAATAGCATTAAAGATACGAATAATATCGTGGGCACGAGTAGTAGCACTAGCCCTGCGAGCACCGATATGCTTCAAAACTAAGGGCCGTAAATCCTTATATCCCGCATTGGGCTTGATCCAAGATAATACGGTGCTAATAATTCCGCCCTCAGCGGCGGCACTTGCTCGCGCAACATCCGTAGCAGCAGTTCTAACGATTTGTCCGACTGACGTAGCACCCGATACAGGGCCAAATTCAGTCGTAAGGACATCAGCAGTATGTGCGGATGAAGTTTCAATTCTTGGAGCCTGAGCAGCACGGTCTCCACTCTTTCCTCCCGTAACCCCAGCAGCTAATCTAGTTTTACCCCTTTGAATAGTGAATTCTACAAGATTCGAAGGATTAACGGCCTGAGGAATCTCACGACGCAACTTATTAAGCATTTCATTCATTGCATCCCGAGTTTCGGGCATTGCTCCCGCAAATTGAGCCTTACTTTGCCGTGTAATCTGCTCAATAAAGTTTGCCTTGTTAACATCACTAATAGGCGCACCTTCAACGGTGTTAATCGCCCCGGCTGTAGCCTCAGTTACAGCCTTAGCCGCGTTAGCATCCTCAATAACCCTAGCAGCGTGATCCTTCACCATTAAAGGTGACCAATCAGTAGCCTCAATCGCGGCCTTTAGTTCTGGTTGCTTAGCAATCTGAGTTAATGCTGCTTTTTCGCCAACAATCGCACGAAGAATGACCGAGGGACTGACCTTCTTGGTCTTATCACCTAAAATTGCAGCCTGTGCAACCTCACGAGGTAATGTCTCAAGAACATCACTAAGACGTAAGTAAGGAGAGCCAGCCTTAAGTCCACCACGAGGCTTAAAAATATCACCCTTACGCTCAATCATGCTTTCTTCTGCGTGCCGGACTAATTGCACGTAACGATCAAAGATAGCAGATTGGAATTTCTCCGGAACTACCCCATAAGTTACCGGATTTGCTTGCAAAACTTGCTGGCGGGCAGGGCTCAGTAACTTATTAGCTACAGCCGACTGCGCTTGTGCGTTATAATTCGAGATTTTAACCGCAGGATTGCCAATATCAGCCGCGATTTTAGCTACAGTGCGCTCCACAGCCTCTCTTGAAGCAGGGGCGAGTGGAAGTAAGTTCTTATTCGTTAAAAGATCAGTAGCCTCAGGTGACCCCTTAGCAAATTGGTCCAATACTTTCTCGGAATCAGAGGCAATATTAGCCCTCTGAATATCCGGATACTTCTTTTCCAAGAATGACGGAAGATTCTGCTTACCAATTTCCGACATTTGCTGCTCGGCAGCGATCAAACCCTCCTGGCGAGGGCTCAGAACCGCCCCGGACTGGCCCACATCTGCCGCCTCCCGAACGACGGCCTCAGCAGCACCCTCAACCTCGTCCAGTTCTTGAGCACCCTTTTTAAGACCCTTGGCGGCTTTGATCGGACCCTTTACAGCACCAGCACCGACTAAATTAAGAGGATCAAGAGCAATATCGCCCAACAGACCATACACAACTGCGGACGTATTCTTCTTTTTCAGTTCCTTTTGTAGATATGCTTCGGCCTCAGGAGTTCCAGGACCTAATTGCTGGTATTCCTCACTCTCCTTAATATGCCTTTCATCGGCCGCCTGTAGCACATCAATAAAGGAAGTCTTCTCTTTACCAGATAACCCTTCCCAAGCACCCTTAAGAGGATTCCCACCCTCATTAGCTAAAGTATCAACGGCCTCTGCTACTGCATAATTAGGCCGAGAGAGTTTATCCAAAATCCAAAGACCAACACTCTTGGAATGCTGACCAAATGACTTATCTTCTTTGATTAAGGAAGGCGCGGGCTGAATATCAAAATCAGACCTCGCCTTCCTTAAGATCATGTTTGCAAAATCAGCCTGAGAAGCAGTAGGACGTGTGAGGGATGCAATTAAGTTAGTGGGCATACGGGCAGACTGAATGGCGTTAAGCCGTGCGACGTAATCGTCAACATAGGTCATTAACCTACTCCATAAAGCAACTTATATAGAATCTGTGTAGCCTGCATGAGAGCATTCTTGCTATTCGGGTCTAATTGCTGAGCCGATTGTGAATCAGCAATTAACCTAGCAAACAATGCCGGGTTCATTTCTACCCCTGCACTATTTCCTTCGTTTCGACCCCAAATCTCAGGACGCTCATACATAGCACCTTGAATAACCGAAACAATATCCGATCCGCGACCAGGTGCTAGTTGCTCAGCAAAGGTAGCCGTCTCTTGCCAGGGATTAAGTTTTTGCTCACCTGCACTTGAGCCGGCACTACCTGCTCCACCACCCTGTAATTGAAGCAGTTTCATAGCTAAATCAAGTTGTTGATTCTGAGCCTGAGAACTACGATCAAATAGTGCATTCTGATCAGAGAGATAATCCCGCTGTTGCTGATACCCAAATTGAGTATTTGCTACATCACGTTGGTAGGCAGCATCAGCTAATTTAAGCATCAAATCATTAATAGACCCAGCCCTCTGGGACCTAACCCCTGTAAGATCAGTGTTAGATTGAGCGAGATAATCCTCTAACTGACGACCAATATCTTGACTCGACTCAATACCCTCAGCCCGAGTCGCATTAGCAATTGCTCGATCATAGTCCTGCTGAGCATTACCTTGCATTGACATAGCAGCCTGCTGAGCTTGTTGCTCCTGCATTGACATTTGATTAGCAAATCGCATATCACCTTGCTGCTCAGTTAATTCCTCATTTAAGCCTAAAGACTCAATTCCGAGCCTTTTAGCCTCAGCCCTTTGAGCAGCAGCATCCCTAGCATATCCAGCCGCAATTTGATCACGCTGGTCTTCATACAGATTCTTAGACTGTGCTTGAGAAGTAGCGTACCTAGTCCTATCGGCTACAGCGCCACGATCCTCAACAGCGCCTAATTGATTATAGAGATTTCGAACAGTCGACTGACTCGTGGCAGCACGAGACCGAGTTGCCGATTGCTGAGCCAGAATCTGATTGATAATCGGATTAAATTGCTCATTCACGGCCGACATTGCTTGATTCTTAAACCTATTAGGATCATAGGTAGGCAGTTGCTGAGGATTAAAGCGAGGCATTTGGGAGGTGCCCTGGGTAAATTGCCGCAACTGAGCAAGAATAGCCTGTAGAGGATCAACTTGAGGGAGTTGTGGTGTAAACTTCCCCGCTAAAGGACCTCCTGGATCATATTCTGAATAATGACGTGACGTAGGATAGTTAGGAGGTCCTTGAGGCGTAGGGGGAGAGTGCGTAGACCGTCCGCCTGAAAGGATATTTAACATATCCTGAATTTCATCACGAGTACGGATCAGGTCACGATCCCGCTCATTGATGTTAATATTCCTACTGCCGCGTTCACCAATGTTTGCCATTAGATACCATACTTTTCCGTACGACGACGTAGAGCCTCAGCCCGAGCATTTTGAGACTGAGTACCTTGCTCATTACGGAATTTATTTAGATCATTTGCTAAGCCTTGAATGAAAGCAGTCCTTTGCTCACTCAAGTCACCATATTGATTTGCATATTGAGAGTTTAAGTCACCGAGACCTTGAGTATATAGGCTTGATTGTAACATTCCACGAGAGGCGAAGTCATTTCGAAGGTCTTCTGTAGCCTCGCCCTTAGCCAAACCAATATCACGGTACATGTTCTGGTAGTTAGTATTGTAATCACCACGAGATAGAGTCTGATCAGCATTAAAGTCAGAAAGAGCCTTAGCATAGGCCGCTAATTGACGCTGATAGGTCGTGTCACCTTTAAGAAATGCATTAACATCCGGCACCATAGGCTTAGCCGGCTTCGGCGGTTGGACTGTCCTAGCCGTCGGAGGGGTAGAGCGACGAACAGAAGTAGAACGACGCCTACCACCTTCACGACTAACTACACGACGACGCCGGTAACCACGATTACCACCATCATCATTACTACTCCTAGACCTACGACTCCTATAAATAGGAACTTGGCTCGCACGTTCAGGCTTTAACTTACGCCGAACCCTCGGCCTAGCCGTATTACGTCGCACAGTAGCAGGTGCTTGCCTATTACTAGCACCCGCAGAATCAATATCTGCCATTTATACTGTCCTTCCCGGGGGAGTACTGAGATAATCTGCGCTCATATAACGCTTTTTCTGATGCGCTTGAATCCTCTTTAGAAGGGCATTATTTCTTTGCCTTGTTTGATACAAGCGATCGCGTTCTGCATAGCCCTCAACATCAGTTAATGGGCCAATATTAGGAGCCGAAGACATACCCCTGTACGTCTTCGATCCAACCGCATACTTGTTGAAAGCCATACCTCTATCCTAGCACTTATGTCAATGACTTACTAACATGTTGCTTTGTGCCAATTAAGGTAGTAAAAGTAAAGAATCTCAAAGGTCCTGTCACATTCGTCCCATCGTAACTTAAACTAAGTTGAAAATTTATCTGCCTAAAACGTAGAGATTTCTGGAATTTGACAAATTTACGCATAGCAGACTGAGAACCAACTACTGTCTGAACGACAAATGGTACAGACAATGGCTGATCCCAGGTATTTCCTGCAATACTACCCCACGTAAAAGCCGCCAAATCCCCCCAAGTTACAGAGAAATTGACTACAACAGGTTGCACAATACCACTAATTAGTTTAGTAGTTGATACATCTGCACCCCACCACATAAGCCTCTTGTAACGATGGGGTACTCCATAATCATAGTTCTTAGTTTTAATAAGAACAAAAATAGTTTCAGGATTCGATCCATCAATGATATCCCTCATACTATGGATATCATTAGAAGATGAATCTGCACTTGCCATAATATAGGTAGGAACAGCATTCACTGTACCACGAATAGGAACGGCTACAGGAACACCGGGATACCTAATATCAGCATCCCATCGAGTCCATACTTTTGTTTTCAATCCAAATAAATATAATCTATTAAAATATTTGACTAAAAGACGATCGCCGACCACAGCACAATAAGTAGGTGATACCCACGGGGCAGGTTGTGTGGCATCATAGAAAAGAGGAACTTTGGCGTTTAATTTAGAAAAGTCATAGTTTACAACTTCATACACATTGTTCCGGTGAAGAACATATAATTGATTTTCATAGGCTGCAACACACCAACGAGAAGCAACACCAATACCATCTTTAATTTTACGAGTAATAGCATCGGCAGGGTCAGCATCGTAGGCTAATACATACGTAGAATCTTGCTTGAATAAAAGAAGGTTATCATTATAAACAACGATATCTAGTAACTTCTGCCCATCGCCCTTATTGATGTAAACACTAATAGGGAAAGATGAGAAGTTAGCAGGGGCCGAGCCCTTAAGCAGCGAAGCGTCAGATCCTGTTTTCTCCACATTAGGAACAATAAATAACCGTTCCTTATGAACTACCGCAGCACCACCACGAGGAATAGCAGCTATGGTAGAATAGGTCAAAGAGTCGTTTAATGACCCTCCATCTGTAGCAGAATCAGAAGTAGCAATAATATAAGCAGTATTATCATACTGAACCATAGCAGTTGCTTTAAGGGTGCCTGTACCCCCAATTGCTGTCCATGCACCACTCTCATAAGACCAAAGTGAAGTAGAATTAATCCCAATGAGTCTAGTATGAGCATCAGTAATATACCAACCTAGCAATGTCATACCTACACCAGAGCCTGGACTGGCTAAATCAAAGAAGGGTGGGCGTGCAACATACGATCCATCAAGGTCTAATTCTGCATTGACAACATCAAGTAATTCCGTATCCTGTAGCGCAGTAGGATCGGAAAGATGATTAATACCCCCAGCAAAAGGGCCAAGACGAATCGGCTCACCAGGCATTACATATCATCCAATAACACTGTGATGGTCGGATACGTTTCCCGCTCTACAAATTCTTCCCTGGACTTCAAGATGTCTAATCCATCATTGAATTGAGATTGCTTCTGATTTGAGGCATCCCAATCCTCATCCGTCTCGTATGCCTGCTGTAGCACATACTCAACAACTCGATTATGGTATTCCTCAGAAAATGGGATAGTATCAGATAATGAATCAATAGCAGCGGGACGTTGGATATAGAGAATCTTAATCCCATTAGTAATACTCGTATCTGGTTTAGGATATAGCGTAAATTCAGTACCCCAACGAGTCCACATATAAGGAGTACCAGTCTGAATTTCCTCAGGATCGTTAGCATTTACATAGGTGTCATATTCAGTACGCTTCATAAAAGCAATTTTTAGATTATCATAGTAGATAGTCTGCATTGCAAGCATATCAACAGGAAAGGGATAGGTATTGTCCCCAGCCACTGCATTTATAAGAGCCGATGCTTGAAGAAGACTATTCTTGACGGCAATTTCGCGTACGCCATCGTTGATCCAACGCATGATGTCGTCTTGAGTAATTTGAACCGATGCCTCGTCGCCAAATTGACGAAGCACGCGAGTTACAACATCTTGGACATTCATTTCGGAATAATCTTCCCATTGTGTCGGAACCTATGCAGAGGCGATGAGGCAACAGTTTTAATGAAGTCCTTCCTGAATTCAGCAGCATCTTCTAATTCCTTGCGGCGTACTGCTGCTAAAGCCCGCTCCTCGGCTTCGAGATTATCTAGAACCTCATTCTTTGTTGTATCCGCAGCATAGATTTTAGCAAGAACTCGATGGTCTAATTCTCCCTGCTTAATAAAGAACATAATATAAGGGGGATTGTTGACTGGATTATGGCGGACAGCATAGGGAGCCTCATTCTTATTCTCTGTACGCTTTTCCGGAGGAATCCATACAAGTTCAAGTTCAGGGTTGTATTCATTAATAAGTTCAGCGATACGGGTATGCTTCTCATCTACCCAATATCCTTGCTCAGTCGGTGTCAGCACTATAGTCCATTCCAATATACAAACTCGCGGTCACGTAATGAACCCGCAGGTACTAATTGTACATCATAAAACGCCCATTCCAGGTCTGCTAATGAACGTCCCGATAATCCTGTCTGAGCCTGCCAGTAGACTCGTTGATGATCACTAATACTAAAGGAACTAGCAGGAGCCAGACCACTCAACCCTGCATAGTAACTACGCATGAGGTCTGAGATTGTTCCTTGTTGTCCAGTTAGAATCTGTAACTTGGCGAGTTGCAGATCAGCAATACTCATTATACCTCCCGGCTGCACGCCACCCAAAACCACGTTTTCTGCGACCATACTCAAGAATGCATTATCAATGAAGATATTATGAACTTGAGTAAGGTTAACATTGTCCGCAGTCATGGCTAGAACAGCATTAGCAATGATTAGATCGAGTTCCTGAGACAATGTTAAATTATCAGCAGTTACAGGAATATCAGCATTTTGAATAACTAAGATATGTTCCTGAGTAACATTTAAATTATCTGCTATCATAGCAATATCAGCATTTGAAATTGCTAAATTAGCCTCAGTATTTAAAACAACATTCTCAGCAGATACACCTAAAGATGCATCTTGAATAACTAACTGGTGAACTTGAGTAAGGACAACATTTTCAGCAGAAACACCCAGAGAAGCATCGGCTACAGCCAATTGATGCTCTTGGGTTAGAACAACATTTTCTGCTGATACGCCTAAGGAAGCGTCTGCCGGTGCTAATGTAGGGGTGGTTACACCAAGGATTTCGATAGCATGACATCTAATAGCAGCGCCGCCAGCACCCGTAGTACCATAATTCCTAGTACCAGCAGCCTGTCCTAGCCAATAATGAGAGTTTTCTGTATAGTTAGCATCAGCAGAGTTTTCTACAGTATTTGCTCCACCAGGGGTTGGAGTTCCAACCGTTCCAGCATCAAAGTCATAAGAAGCAAATCCTACGAAACTATTAGCATCTGCTGCTATAGAGACGACTTGAGTACTAGATGAAGTATAAGAAGTCCCAATATTACCAGTACCACCAGTACTGGCACCAGGTACTTGTATTGCCCAGGCGTGCCAAGTACCAGGAGTTCCACCGGACCTAGTAAGTGTAATAGTTAATGTGTGACTTCCTGCGCCCGTAATTGGTACTTTATAAATACCTAACCAGTCATCATTTGTTCCACTAAGGTCTTCTGTTTCATTTACAACAGTACCGATAGACCCTGAGGAGGTAATGACAACATCTGTGATATCATTAGAAGAACCGAACTGGTCGCCACCAGCAAACACCCAAACAGTATCTCCATTGGCTAATCCGGTAAGAGCAATAGTCTTAGGATTGGCTGTACTTCTAGCAGATTCGACTAGTTGCTTGACATTTGGTCCGGCTTTAGGACAAACAATCTCAGCAAAAGCTAATTGGGCTGCACCTTGAGAACCATTTGGACCATTAACCCAGAATTCTCCTCGACCTCCGGAGGCCATTGAGCCAGTACCACCCTGACCAGCGGCATCATCGATCCATAGAGTAATTCTAAGACGGTCACCATCAGATAAGGTAGTATCAGTTACATTTGCAGCGGAAACAGAAATCGTATCAGCAGAGCCACCAGCAGTGGTGCCCATTTCAGCGGCACCATGATTAACGGTTTCATCTACAATTGTTGATTGAACTGTACCATCACCAGAAGTTCTTTCAATTCTAATAGTGGGAGCAACATTGTTGGCTGTAGCATTCTCACGATCCCATAATGAACAAGTAATAGCACCAGCAATAGTCACTCCCCATAACTCAGGAGTGTAGAACGATACTGCCGTTCCATCTGTTCCAGCGGCACCATCCGTCATTTGCAATGGAGCAGTTGGGCCAGTAACACTGTTTTTATTGAGATGGGTTGCAGAAGCGCCAGGTGTAAAGTCCGCTTTCCACTTTGTACCTGAGCCTGCTGTTACACCCGAATCTGCGGCAGCAGAGGTAAGATAGATATTCGACATACCTACCCCTTATGTTGGATCGCCAGTCTCAATCTTCCACGCTGGGAAGTTAACAGTATTGGCAGCGGTTAGTGCCTGAGAAGTACAAGTGGTAACGAATCTAAGACTAGAATCAGCAGTTCTAATCAAGGCAATATGAGTAGCAGTACCAGAAGTATCAACTGTGACTCCATTCTTTGCAGCCATAGTAACTTTTCGACCACTGGTAGTCCCATCTGCTTTAGTATAATCAGTATCAGGAGTCATGGCCGCATCGGCTAGAGCAAAGGTAGCATTGGCCTCAGTAAAAGTAGTTGGTTGAGCAGAGCAGGCAACCTGCTTATCGCACTGGTCAATTACATCAGCCGGTGCATCAAGAACAGCATCAGAGGCTGACTTAGCCATGACCAGGGCTCTCCGCTTCGTTCTTTAAAGTACTATTGTGGATATCTAATGTAACCTCACTAACCTGAGGCTTAGAAATGATTTCCTCATCATTAACTGGATCGGCCCAACCTACAGCACAGAAATAATATCCAAGGTGCTCCTGGACATCAACCTCGACATCTTTTTCAAACTTATCCCTCTCATGGAGGAAAGTTTGATTAGGCTTAATACGCATTTGATTCTCCAAATACAATAGGGCTACAGGGCCACTCAAACCCTGTAGCCCTATTATGAGGGGCAGATCGTTTAGCCTTCAATTAAGTCGTCAAGGAGACCATGAGAGTTACGACGGTGCGTACCAATCTCCGCGTACATAAACATCCGAGCCTCGTAGGCATCGAAGCCAATAACACGTTGCAGGTAAGAACCGTCTTCATCCATCCAACCCCAATCGTCTTCACGATAGAGCTTGATTTCCTTCTCATTAACAAACTTCATCTGGTTAAACGGCATATCCACGTCAATAACAACAGGAATATCACCATTATCGGTGGTGAAAGCAAGCCCCTTGAACCCGCCTTCAAATTCCTGAGTATTGACGAACCGACGATCAGTCTTCAACAGATTGAAGTAGGCACGCCGGACGCCGAGGTTAGAGAAAATAACGGTGGGAGCAGAACCATTAACTCGAATGTCATCGGCAACCTTGATCATAAGGGCCTCAGTTAAAGCGCGGGGCGTACCACCGTTATTGTTAATAACGGATTTCCATACCGGCTCAACAGTCGGGTCAATGTTGTAAAGAGTACCTGTGTCCTTAATGATTGCTCCAAGACCGGTAACCTCTCGGTTAGTGTTACCAGTACGAACCACAACATCCGTGGCCACAATTGAAGCAGAACCATCAGCACCGTTATAAGTGACAACCTTGGTAGAAGTGTTAATAGCAGTAATTTGCCGGTTAGAGATACGAGTCGTAACAAGAGTGATGTCCATGACATCAATCATCATTCCGACTTCGAGGTATTGAACAGTATTAACGGTAATGGTGTTAACACCATCAGCGGTTACCGAAGCACGAACACCAGTACCAAATCCATAGAACTGGAAGTTAAGATCTTTAGCGAGGTCCCGCTTAAGTCCCTTAATTTCCTCATCAAGAGCCGAAGCAAAAGCCTGGTAGTTCTTATCAGCCAACTTCATAGTCTGGCCGGTAAGGTTAATACCACCGTACAGGTACTTTAGACCCACACGGGCGGCAGCAGTCTTTTGCTGACCCGGAGTCGGAAGGGCTTCGTTTTCATTTCGAGCACCGATACCGTGGTTACGACCGGTCCGAATTGGGAAAGTCACATAACGACCACCAACATCGTTAGTAACACCTTCGGAAGTCTTCTCGATACGACGCATTCCGACGACGTCATAGTTTAGCTGGTCTTGCAGATCCTTTTCGTAAATTTCCTTAAGGATTGCGGAGACCGTTGAAAGGGTGGCACCCATCTGGTCTTATCCTCCTGGAGCATTAAGACGCGCAAGCGTTTCTGCAATTAATTTCCTGCGATCTTGGCCGGAGAGACCTGAAACCTGTACTTGCTGGGATGGAGTTCCACCGCCCCCGCCCATAATAACTGGCGCTGTTGAACCGGGGCTACGATGGTTTTGCACTACGTTATTGACGAAACTCTGATAAGCCTTAACAGCATCATCAATATTCTCGTCGTAATAGTGCATCCGCTGAACTACATAAGCCTCATCGAAATCACCATGCTGCTTTTTAGCGGCTGCAATTTCTGCATCCAACTCAGCCTCTGCCTTTTGCTGGGCTAATTCCTCTTGCTGAGCAACTGCATATTGTGCTACAGCCCGAGTCATATCGGCATATTGCTGGAATCTTGGATCGGCTTCTAGATCAAACGGCTGTTGTCCATCACCAGGGTCGTATTGTTCACCGTCTCCCTGTGGGTCTTCCTGGCCCTGCTCCAATTCCAACTGGTAATAGTCCATTACATTTTGCACAAATGATGCGGGGTCCTGTTCCAGAGCCTGGAACACTAACATCGCATCATTAATTTGCTTCGGATCAATCTTCTGATCCAAGAATGGCTTGTAACCAGCGTATTCAGAGTGTACCTTTTGAATACCTTGAGTATAGTTTTTATCCCACTGCTGCAACTCTGGGATAATGAGCTTCTGCAAGTTTTGATCCGGAATCTTACCTAAAAGACCCTGCCATGCAGGATTTAACTTAGGCTCCTCGCCACCATCACCTTGTTGTTGATGATCTTGAGGCTGGCCATTGCTAATTCCACCATCTTGGACAGGAGGATCAAAATTTGGCTGTGTCATTTCTACTCTTCCTGAGGCTGTGCGGGTGCCCTGGCCTCTATTACTAGAATACGTGCTTAGTCAATACCCTACTCTGACTGTGACGTATCTTCTGGTATTGGATTAGGCCCCGGTGCGGCTCCTGGCTGAGTTGCTTGAGCCATTTCAGAACCAGGTGGCGCTTGCATTGGGGTATTTACATCAGTTGGAGGAGGCTGATTTCTTTGTTGCTCAGCAATACCAATCATCATTTCGGCTGTTGGCATTCCACCAATATGCGGGGCAGCAATAGATTCCATATGCTTCTGCACATGGACCTCAAACAGCAATTGCTTTGCAGGATCAAGTTGTTCATAAGCCTGAGACTTACGGAACTTATTATGGATGTCAATATGAATAGCGTGATTATCAAATGTGTTGACTGGAATAACAGGTTCAGGCAACAGGGGCTTTCCAAATTCATCAACCTGAGGCATTGGTTCACCAGTCATTGGATCAGTAGGAAGTTCGAACATCTGCTCAATAAGGGCGTCATCCACATTCTGCATCTTAAGATTTTCACGTCGAGCCTGAGCCTGATCAACCTGCACATTCTCGTACAATTTAACAATACCACCCATATCAAGGACTTGCATACCATCCTCAGGAGTGATAAAGCCCATCTTCATCCAGTCCGTAATTAATGCTTGCTTAGCGGCCTTAGAAGTTGGGAGAGCAGAACCAGCCTCAACACGAATATCTGTATTACCCTTAAGATCAGAACCTGCAAACATCGCAGCATCCCACGAACCATCAACACCAGTAATCTTGACAATTCTAGGAACATCCCAATACTGACCAATTAGTCCAAGGGATTGACGGGCAACCTTTTCAATTCCAGCCTCAATTGAATCAACTTCGTGCGACAGCATAGAATCATCTTGCTCTTGGAGATAACTAATGGCTGTAGCCGCAGTAACACCAGGAGGAACTGATCCGCGAGTAACTTCATGCTGCCCTGAAAGATCATCAAAATCAGCAGTTAATTGCTGAACTTCATTAAGAACGTAGTTGGGGAGGGGAACTAAAGGAATAGGTTGCGGAGGTTGGAATCCCATCTTATAAGGAATCCATTGTCCCGGCTCGGTAGTAACCTTTTGGGGATCAGTTGAACCCATCTGGTAAATCATCTGAGGCTTAGCCATACGATTCTTGGCTTCAACAATTTGTGAACGAGTCCTATTGTATTCCCTTTGGATAGGGATAAGGTCCTCAATTACAGATGTAGCATAGTATTTACCAGCAGGAATATGATCAAACTTAGAAATACAATATTCCCCATGCTCATAAGGGAACACAGGATAAAATTGAATAATTTGCTCACCCGTCATGGTGACTACGCCACCCTCAGGGAAGTCCTTTAGACCACCAGGCTTAATCCACAACTCATGTACCAGGACTGAGTCATTATCCTGAGATGATCCCCCCACCAAATTAAGGAAAGCATCATTTAAAATCTCGTTCGCGCCCTTAGTATTTGGCTGGATAACTTGCCCATCCAGAGACTTCGGATAGTTTAACATCAGCCAGTCGGGAGTATGGGTCGCTGAGTGAATAATATAGGGCTGATCCTCAATTTGCGTTTCTCTTAGATCAGGAACATTAACATGAAAAGGAGTCAATGGTTTATAACAAATATCGCCTTCATAAGCAGCATCAGGTGCTGGTGTTGATACTTTGTAGTTATCCCAATACGTTTTCACATATCCGGTACCACAAACTAACATCCACCATACAGCTTCTTTGAATACAGTATGAAGATTCTTGTCGTAATATAAAGATTCCCAGATTTGTTCACCAGCATTAGCGGCGAACATATCTTCATCTTCTGACGAAGCAGGAACAATACTAGCACTAGGCTTCTGAGACGTTAACTTAGCAAGTTCTCGGCGAATAATAGGACGAACCCTATTAACTACCATACGAACACGCCAAGGAGGGGCAGGAGGAACGATTAAACGATTCCCAATGCCCCTAATATTTTGTGGTACAACATTTTGCTTCCCGAAATAGAAAGCCATATTCATATACCACTGCCGCTCGAATTGTGACCGAGCAGTCTTCATTTTATTATATAGCGTGTTAACAAGACTAGCCAGTTCTTCTGCCTGGCTAGTCGTTAACTTAACGCTTTCTAACGGATTAGTCGAAGGAAGGACCAAAGAGCCTGAGGGCTGCTTCGCCGTCTGGGTCAAAAGCTTCTTCCCCGATTCCGATACTAGACTCATGTGCCTGTGCCCATCTTTGTGCTTCGTCTAGGTCGGACATACTCGGGATTTCAGATTGAAAGCCCGTCTGATTTGCGTTTTCTAGTATTTGATACGCTAGAGGGTCCTTGCTCGCTAGGAGCAACGACTGCTTGATCAATAAGTTCCTCAATAGATGGTTCGTCTGGATTATCGGGGCTTGACTCTCCCGATGCATCCGAAATAGAAGTAGTAGCGACATTGATAATATCGTCAGAAGAACTAATACCAAGCAGGCCAGTAGCGCGGAGTTTGGCGATAGCATCATCTAATGCTGCTTCCTTAACTCGGAAGTTTAAAATATGCTCTCTGAGTTGATCATTCTCGCGCTCAAGAGCCTCAGATTGTTCAGGAGTTAAACAACCCAGGGTATTTGCAGCCTGAGTAAAGCAGAAGGTGCAGAAATAAACCACACCATAGAACTCAATATCCCAATCAAGATCGACATATTGACGATCATCACTTCTAGCAGCACCACAAACTACACAAACACCCGGCAGCATACGCGGAGCCTCTAGAACGCGAATTCTAGAGGTCTCCGGGTTTCTAACAAGAGGCATCTCTACTTATTCACATACTGAATAGTAGTGCGAGCCTTACCGCGCTCGGTATCGGAAGTATATCCAGAAGTATCCTCTACTCCACCATGCTCCGAAAGAGACTTCGCAGCAGCAAGAGCATTAACCTTCTGCATATCATTATCCCATGCGGCCTGCTTAGGATCAGGCTTGGTGTGCTCAGAATTAGTCGTATCCACCATTACAGTCTGGACCGGCTCATTCTTAATCTCTACCTCATCAGAGAAATGAGACTTATCAACATCAGTCTCACGGAGGTATTGCTTAGGAACGAGTAAGGTCCCCGCTGTAGCCGGAGGATTATCTAAATCCGGCTCACGATCCTCAACTTCTGCACGCCACTCTTCGGCAGCCTTCATTTGCAAATCATCAGCATAAGGTCCACCCGTACGCGGAACCTTTCCATGACTCGCATTATAAAGGTCTAATTCCTCTTCGTGCTTTTCCTCGTCAGTACCAGACTCTTCCTCAGTACCAGTACCCTCGACAGGCTCATCATCCAGCACGGTCTCGTCAGGACTCTCAGACATTGTTCACCTTTCGGCTACAGGGGGCTTAACTACTAGGCTACAGGGCGAGTCAACTACCATTCTCCACCCATATACTCATCAGGATTTGTGATAAACCATCCATTGGGATCAACTTTGGTATTTGCCTTGAGAAGTCTTTTATCAATTACTGGATGACGATTAGGACTAAGCAAATCAACCCCGACCGCCGGTAGAAGATGGGTCTCGACCTTTACCTCTGGGATACTCAAAGGAGTCAGGTCAGGCATAACAGTAAAGAAGTATCGGAGGTCGTCCATAGCGTGATCATCTTTTTTATGCGGAACATCGTATGGATTGTTATCCCGTTGTGATTTCTGATTAGACCAGGTCTTCCATCGATACTTTGGTGCCTCACGGATTAAGTTATCACAGTTGGCGGTCACATGCCATCGAGGAGGACGATCCTCACGGTAATCCATATAGGCGTTTACCTTGTTAATACCGGTGACTACATCATTAACCCCAGCAGCTAATTCGATTCCATGCATCATGTATTCGGCTTGAACTGAGGTACCAGTAACGGGATTACGCTGTGCTAATGCAGGATCGCATACTCGCATAACAGGTACGCGGCCACCAAAGGACTGTTCAATAAGCTTAACTTGAGTTGCATGCTCAGCAATAACCATTTCTCGTTCGTAGTGCTCCATGAAGGTAATAACTTCTCCATCAGGAGACACGAGATGCCAATGCCAAGAGGTAGGATTATTAAAACCATGATCAACAGACGCATAAATATCCCAGCCTTGGGGCAATTCAGTTAATGGTGGAATTACATGAACCCCAGTATTAAATTTTTTGTAGATAACTCCACCCCGCCGAATGAACTGCCCACTGATACGAGCAACTCGATCATCCTCGGGTAAGGAGTTAACGAAATCTTGAATTTCGGATTTCCCAATGTAGGGATTGTCCCAAATAGATACTTCGATGGTTTGGATATCACTATCAACGGAACTGATTGAGGGTAGGTAAATATCATCATACATCCATTGCATTCCGAGAACGGGAGTTAATGTCATCCACCAAGAACCACCCGTATCGACCAGTCGGGCGATACATTCGATATAGATGTCAAGAGGGGGTTCCTCGTCAAAATGTACAAAATGCCGAGATGTCCCTGCAAATTTTTGAACGTCTTGTTCATAGGACATAAATTCAACAAACGAGCCGTTTTCGAAGTAAAGGGTTCTTGGCTGGACGTCGTACGCAGAATACCACGAACCTCCCCGCAAGTAGCTTGGTGGACACCAACGCTGGAATTCTGGAATGATGATTTTGTCAATACCATCGTTAAAGTCAACACCTACGACACGTCCCCTCACAGGAGGTTCGGGCGTTTTAATATGCTTCTGAGTTCCTTGTAACCAATCGATATCTTCGACAACTCCACCGGTTGTCTTTCCACTACGGTTACCACCAATATAGAGACGCTTCTTTTTAGGAGAAGTGTGGAATTTTATCTGCTTCTCGTGCGGTACATAACCTAAAATATTAGGGCGGGATGCTTGTATCTGCAACTTCTCTTGAAGTTGCAGAATTAAATCATTTGCTGTGAGTTCTGGTTCTCTACTTTTACGAGGCATTACGTTGTACTATCTGTAGCACCTAATTGGACTAAAGCAGCTACAACACTGGCTAATGCAGCATTACCTGCCTTGGAACCAGTAATTGTAATTCCATCTAGAGCACCCTTATAAGGTAATCCAATCCTATGGTTATGATCCCCAGCGGCCGCCTGATCATGCTTGGAACCAAGCGAATGATGCTGCGCTGTTTGTGAACTATCAAGATCACTTCGCTCATGGAATGCTTTTACAGTCTGAGCATCAACTGAACCGGCATCTGATCTGTCAAATTCACCTTTGTACTGATTCCCCCCGACCTGATACTTAGGTAAATCCCTTGGATCATTCATCGTCATGTGAGACTACCTGCCCAAATAACAGACAACGCCATACCCTCCGCAAATGTATTACCATCTGCGTTAAGCGCAGCACCTGAGTTCTGGAACAAAGCGCCAGTAATAACATCATTAGTAACAAAAGCGAAGAAATCAGAAATCTTAACTCCGTTAGCACCACCAGTGAAACTAAGGTCTACAATGGATAATAAACTAGTTCCATTCTTACGAATATCTCCACGACGTACACCTGTAGCATTGGCTGCGAATGAGGCATTTAAACTAACATAATAGATTCCATCTTTTCGAATAGTAATAGCATCGTTAGTAAGGTTTACCATTGCCCCCTCAGGACGGGCAGCATAGGTATCAAATCCAGTAGTATTAAAAGCTGCAAGAGTTAAAGCGTTATTAGGAACTGATTGGGCTACTGAAGCCGTCATCTTTGCTGCGGGAATAAAATTAGCATCAATCTTATCCGAATTTGCATTGATTAAAGCAACTGAAACAAGCTCGGCCCCATCTGGTTTGGATAGGATTAACCGAGGCGTCGTAGTGACAGTCATAAATTAGCCTCTAACTCAGGAGGGGACTGAACGACTTCAACTCCCATATTAGCACCAGAGTCAAGAGCAGTAAGTAATTTTAGATCATGAGCAATTGCCATCAAGGCGGCGGGGTCTTGGACATGCGTTGCAATGATTTCAAAGATTCGGTTAATAAGTGCTCTAATATCGACGCCTGAGTCCTTACCTGTGTATCGTCCTGTAATCTCGTAATAGAATTTAAGCGCGCCAATATCACCCGATTGTACTCGATCAATGAGCGCAGCATGCGCTTCTGGGATCGAATCTCCAAGTATTTGTTCCGCTCGCTTTGCATAGTACTCCTTAAAGGAGGAGTTCTGCTTCCATCCATCCCAAATCTTAGTAGTGATTCCTAATTCACTTAGTCGCTTTTTATAGCTTCGCCCATCTAATGGGTCTAGCATCGTCTGAATTGCCGTGATCTGGTCTGGTGTTAAATCCCTTCCGGCTACAGCCGGCATCCCTCTGGCTTCGAAGGATTTCACTACCAATTCATCACTGAGAATCTCGTTCAATTGCCTAGTTGTCAGATCGAACTTCTCCCGAATTTCCTCCGGCGGCGGAAGTCGGCCGTCTCCAAACCAGGACATCTCACAATAAGTAATGATACGTTGAGCTAATTGATCTAATTTCATATCCGACGATACCTTCCACTAATCCTCCATGTAGTTACTGCATCTTCTAAAGGTGCATAATCCCATTCGATAGCATTACATGCAACTCGGAGTTGTTGAGGAACTCCACGCTGGTCATTGTTTTCGTAATCCCTGATCGGGTCTGGATGTACGCATATTCTTTTACAAAATCCAATTCTAGATAGTCCTTGAGATTCTCTATAGAATACCAGGGGATTCGTATAGCCTGCATATCCACTAAGTACTTCCTTGAAGGATTGATACTCATTAGCGAAAGTTTCTCTTTTATTTTTAACTAATTGGTGATAACTCGAAATTAAATCCTTAGTTGATACTCCGTAATACCACCCTAATTGATCTAGAAATCTACGTGGTGGTTCAGTGAATAATGCCTGCTCTAACCGGACAATCATATGCCTACTAACACCAATGGTTGCAGCAATCTCTGCTTGGGTGTATCCTGCTGCTACCCGATAGGAGGCCCAGGTATGAACCCCAACCATATCCTCTATAGCCACAATGCACTCCTTCCTCTCATATCTGATGGTACACGAAACGATATTCTTGTCAAGGAGAAAAGGATAACGAGTGCTACACATCGGGACTACTCGATTCGGCTACAGGGGGTGTTGTTATTTGCAGTCTGGGATGCAGCGAAGAAAATAGGTGTTACACCAGGAGAGTATATGAAGTCTGCTATAGAAAAGGATTTGGTACGTGGCGGTTGGCTTCCTAAATGGTGGTATACAAGGAAATTTGGGCGTGTGCAGGGATAAAGGGGTGCTACACTATCAATTGTGGGGTTATCTAGTAATAGATAGGGGACTACGTCCAGTGGAAAAGGCGCCAAAATTCCCGACAACATGATAATCGATCATACGTTCGATTAAGATGGCAAAGAAATAACGACGCAATTAAATGCGCCGTTAATGGTTAATACCTAATGCATCTGCGCCAATCCAATAGTGCCATTCCCTCACCCTTTATGAAAGCTTGGTTGCCAGTACTGCGGTGCGAGTCGCTAACCTAAACATTGCGACTCTGTTATTGCCAATGTCACTAACACCATTGGCGCTTTCCTCAGAATCGAAATCGATTTCGGCACGCGGACCAATACGGAATCTCTGTGCTTGTCCGAAATCCTCTTCATTGCGCACTGCAATAACACGCGACCGCCTGGCATCGTCGGCATAAATGCGCTCATTGTAGAACCAATCCATGCCGGGAATGGTAATGCGATCATTGCCAGTGGCGATTACCACTAGGTCGTATTGACGGCCATTGATCAATACACCACCACTAGGCAATGCAATGGGAGAAACAACTTGGTTGAATACATTCAACTTCTGATTTCCCATTGCGTCCGGCCGGAGATAGCGACCAATTGCACGATAGCGACCACGGTTCGCCCGACAGTAATCCTCGTAATCACTCTCTACATTGTTGGCGAACCAATCAAGACGATTCACCGTGTCCAATTCTGCCGCGCTCATGAATGATTGCGGCGCCAATCCGAGAAATGACTCAACAGCACATTTCCCGGAATCTCCTCCACCAATTACGGCGACATTGCGGAGACCACGCAATGGCCACATTCCCGTCATACGGTTCATGAATTGCGGGAATGTAAGAATGGATTCACCATTTGCCCGATCACCATTCTTTGGATCACCGAGACCGGTTGAATCAATTACCCTCTTGGCAAGAATAACGCGCTCATCATTCGTACCATAACTGCTATAGGTAACTGCGAATGTGTCGTCCCCATCATCCACACTAATTACCTTTGCACTCGGAAATACCCGGGTGTATCCGGATTGTGCGAATGTCAGCCGGATGATGAATGCCATATCGGCATTCGTTTGGTACTCCGCATTCGAGAGTGCAGACGCTTGAATGGGAGCGCCGGGAAGGTAATTCAACTGCGCCTCGTTATCACGCGAAATACCCGCAAATCCCCGGCGGTTGCGTGAATTGAGATTGAACACTCCCGGATATGTACCATCCTGACCGGGAATGGCAAACACCCCACCAATAGTCGGAGCGCTTTCGAGAATTAGCGGCATCTGCTTTCCGAGTAATACCCGGGTTGCCGCATAAACAGCTGCATGGAAACCGCTACCAATGATCAATTCATCGGTATTACCCGGAATGTTAACAAGGGAACGGTTAGTGCGAAATGCCCTATCCATTGCCTTGTTTGCCACATCGCGAGCGCCGGAGTCCAGTGCAATTCCCGTCAACTGCGCCTGCAATTCTGACGGGAATTCATTTACGCGCTCCATAATCATCGATAATCCCGGAGACCGAGTCTCCCGGACCTTTTCGATAATGCGCGCAACAAGATTACTTGGCTGCATTTCCCTTACCTTTCATTTCGAATTTAGGCATGACTAGGTAAGGGTTTGGAAATGGCACTATTGAATTGACAAATTGCGTGCGAGCGCGGCAATCCCCGCTAGGTCGTCACCGCTTCGCTGGCTTGGAACATGTTCCAAGCCTAATCGTTTCCATCGTTGTAGACCAAATTTGTCCCACTATTTGGGCAGCTGTCTCATTTGATTTTTGACTACCCAAAGGTAGACTTGATTCATTACAGAAATACGGACAGTGTCGGCCGGCACTACTCTCCGTAATGGAGAGTAGTTGGCGCATGCCGCCAGGTGGAAACTGTCGGTCGATCTGTCTATCTGTCTATATGCCTGAGCGGAATCTGTCTGTCGAATTGCTAAATGAAATCACTGTAAGCCGATACCTCTGTCAAAATAGGAATTAATTTAAAATAGCTACAGGGATAATCAGATAACTTTGATTTCGAACATGACAAACTGTCAGACAAAGTGACGGAGAGTGCGTAATGGTGTAGGGGTATCTATACCCCTACACAACACCATACCGCCCTATCTCCGGTTTGACCTCGTTTGACACCACAAAACCGCAGGTCAGGGGCTTGTCGAACACTTTGTCATACATTGTCAGTCAACGCAGTTGACAACCACTACCCTGCATTGCGTGCATTGCACTACACACAGTAGCATTGACAACTAAACTGACTACACAGAGTAGGTTTGACATGCTCTCCGAACTGGCTTGACCTGGATTGACAGGCTTGTCACGAGAGGCAGCATGACCCTTGTCACAGGACAGAACTCACCAGTAACTTAGGGGCTTATCCTTTACACTCCGTAGTGAAGTGGTAACTTAAAATTATGTCCTCTACCCCTTGTGTACCACCCGATATGGCTGCATACTTGAGACATGACCAACCACCCCGAACACACAGAAAAGGATCAGGTCATGACCGAGCAGACCACGGCTCCTGTAGCCGAAAACCCTGAGGCCACTACCCCGGCAATTGCTGAGGCAGACCTCCCCGATTTGGCTAAGGCCCTGATTATGGCCGCGCGTCCCGTTAGGGATAATGCGGTCAAGGTCTCAGCTAAGATTTCCGCTGCTGGCAATATCGGCGAGACACTTACCGAGGCAGTCGAAAAGTCCGAGGACCCCGAAATCGTGGGTTGGCGGACCAAGATCGAAAAGGCAAATGCGCTTATCCTTGACCTGACCAATAAGGCGCAGGAAAAGGTTCGGCCCACTCTCGACATTCCCTCGGATGAGGATTTGGAGAAGCTGGATACCGAGTATCGCGAACTTGCCCAGCAAATCAACGCGTACAATAACGTATTCGGCAACGAAGTTTCGCGGTCGGATAACGTTCCGGATGACGCCAAGGTTTCAATTTACACTTACATTGGCGATTTGCCCGGTCGTAGGCGTGGTGCTCGTCCGGGGCAGGGATCAGGTACAGCCCGGCCGCGAGTTAAGAGTGTTGAATTCACTCATGACCTCGCGGGCGAAAAGGATTGGCAGAAGGTCGGCACGGACGACTCTTCTACCTTTACTCACCTTGCCGCAGTAGTTAAGCGAGAGTCCAAGCAAGAGGTTACCGCTGCTGATTTCCACGAGCCGTGGCTTGCTGCATATCCTACGGCTGGCGGCGACTGGCAGAAACTGCCGGAGGTCACTACCTTTAGTTACTCGACTACCGATTCTGAGGGTAAGACTTTCCAGTACATGGTTCGGGTTACCAAGTAACCCCAATTGATTTGGTCGGCCCTGTAGCCGAGAGAAATCTCCTACAGGGTCGGCCAAACCATCACAATGAACCAAACGATATGAAGTTGAGGGCAGGGAGTGTTAGCTCCCTGCCCTTTTCTTTTATTCCGCGTGGAAACTGTCTGTCTAGGAGCCATCCGTTATGGAACAGTATGTTGGTATCCCACTCGAAGAAAAGGTAATGAAGTGGGCATACGATAATCCGTTCTTCACTCACAAAGACTTAGCCGAAATCTTTCCCAATGAACATTGGCGCCGTATCTATCGTGCCATGAATGAACTTGAGAAGGCTCATCGTATTAGATTCACTGGTACATACAAAGGTAAGCAGCGAGTCTTCACGACTCTAGAAGTAAGTGAATTGCCGACGATTCTGGACGCAAAAGGTAACTCGGCGGTCATTAGTCAGTATGTGAAGAACATGGCGCACCTATATGCCAATCATCCATTGACTTGGAATAGGTTAATGGAGTTGAATGAGTTCCCAATTACCGTTCTGCGCATGTTCCTCATTCCTCAATTAGAGGGTAAAGAACAGAGGCAACTCTATCATCAGGTAGTCAGTGAGTTAGTTAAATACCGTGCCTCATTGACAAGCCTGCTAGAATCAGTAGATAGAATTATCAAACACCCGACTATGAGCGGGGATGTTGATCATTTTCTCAGCGTATTTGATGGCGATGATAAAGAACTTCCTTCGCCCATTGACATGAATAACGCCAAACTCTGGTATAATAAGAATTGGACTCATGAAGATGAGTAATCCCTATGAAGAGTATGTACTTGCCCAAGTCAAATATCATTTAGATCAAGCAGCCGGACATAGAGATAATGCAGCCGATATTTCTGATCAATTAACTGAGGCAAATGAAACTTATGAATGGCCACAAAGATTGGTAGACGAGCGCATTGCTAATTTATCCGCCGCTAACTATCATGCCACTATGGCTCAAGTATTTGCAATTCAAATTGGCCAATGGTATGAATACGATGGCGAGTGGGCCGCTCCTCAATGGTTAATCGATCAATGGAAGGCAGAACCAGATGATGGACAAGACTGACGGTGAACTTGCGGCTGAACTCAAGGATATGGATGAGATTACCCAAATGATCATTACCGTCATTGATGAGCACGGTAATGCCCACAGGATTCCAGATGAAAAGAAACAAGCCGAAGCACTTCATACTAACCTCCTTGTCATGCAGGAACTAAACCGCCGCGCTGTAGCCAAGCAAAATGCAGAGGGCGAATTGATGGTTTGTTGGGCACGAGGTAGTACAAATGAGGCCGGCAATACTGACTATGATGCTTGGATTCACGTAGATTGTGATGATGGTCCCCCCGAATGGGATAAGATCATGATTTCCGAAGACATCAAGGCTAAGAAATGTCTTGCCTGTGGACACACATTAGATCGGACCTTAGACACGGAGTAGGAGAATGCCATACAAATCAGCTAAACAAAGGGCATTCATGCATATCCATCATCCTGAGATTGCTAGTCGATGGGATGAAAAGTATGGTGGGGAAGTCCATTCGGACTCACCTCGTAAGAAGGCATTAAAGAAGCGGATCGATAAGGGGAAGCAATGACCAGTAAGTTTCCTATTAGCAATCCCAGCTACACCCGGCCGACGAATTCATCTGGGGATAGCCTACAGGGCGTTGCTAAGCAGATGAGTAGGAAGAAAAAGAAGAAGGGCGAGGAAGAAGAGGAAGAGACCGAGCCTACTAGGGGATTTGGATTACCAACGGGGACTAAGCGACCCGTACGACCCTTTAAAATGCGCAACACAGAAGATGCACCGACTCCTAAGACTTCCCCACCTATTACTCCTGGTGTGCGAGGCCACACTTCCGCTCCTAATATTCCTCAACCTGGCGGCCGGAATTTAACCGCGCGACAGCGGGCAATGCTAAAGAGGCTTCGTGCACGAAAGCGATAAGCGAGAACTAAAAGAAGCAGAGGCTCAGGTTGCTCGTCGGTTGACTTTAAAGGAGTTGACCGACAAGCAACTTGAACTTATAGAGCAGATTGATGTTCTACATATTCGCCACTCCGCTGTAGCCGAGGAAATCAAGTCCCGGCGTTCGGTTTAGTTTATCGCTTGACACCATAGCCAATGTGTGCTACACTTGACACATCAAGTTCACACCCTCCTAAGGAGATATAATGAATCAGTTAGTAACAGCCAACGAGCGAATTGATTTTGGTGGCCAGCCAATTCCACCGAGAAAATCATTTGGCGGTCAGCCAAGAGCCATGTATCTTGAAATCCTCTGTAATGATGAGGAGCAAGATGAGATTATCAAGATCATGGAAACCAATACCGATCCACAGCCCGAACTGCGCCGCTATCTTGCTGATATGCTCGAACACGGTGCCGAGGTAGATGTTTGCTAATGGTTAAGAAACCGGTTCATTCATCTAAGGATAACGAATCAGGTCTCCGTAAGGGTGCCAAGATTGCCAAGGATAAGGGCGATGAGAAAGCAGCCAAAAGAGTCGAACGTATCATGAAGCACCGACGTGATAGGGGTGAGGATAGGGCTAAAGAGTATAAGCAAGAGCAATCACGTCCACAGTACAATCCGAGAGGACCAAATTAATGGGTCATCTTGCACCACGGTGTCAGTGTTGTGGTGCTGTTTTCGAAGACCCTTACTATTGGAACCTTAACATTCCGCCAAAGTTTTGCTTCATCTGTCTAAAAGATAACGATAAGAAAGAGAAGCGTAAGAAGCCGAAGCGAATGGAAACTGAGGAATACGAGTATACACAGTGACACGAAATGCATGGTATAAAGCACCCCCAAAATTGACCTGGCTTGAATACCTAGAGCAAGCTAAATTCCGAACCGAACAAAACTACGACACACTCGACTCAGGATTTGCTATCAATCCTAAGGCTGACGTTCTTGTATCCGAAATTGGACCTAAGACTCGTTACCGTATGTGGATGATGCAGGAATTCCTTAAGTGGCTTGAGGTCGAAATCGAAAAGGCAAAGAATAAGGAGAAAGCGTGACCGATACGCAGTTCTACTACACAGGTATTTCCTACGCTACAGAGAAATCTGATAAGTTACCCAACGGTGGCTATCGAGGTAACTTCAAAATCGCCAAGTTTAATGATTTCTTGCCAGCCAAGAATGCCCTCATTGCGGCTATGATGAATGCAATGGAAGACATTGCGGTTGATCAGCCTGACAACTGGGAACAAATCGTTCTAGACCTGCTTCAAATGCTCACTGAGATTGATGCAGAATTGACTCCCGAGAAGTTAGTAGATCACACTGCATTTGTCAATGCGGGTGAATACATTCATTTGTTCTGTTCTTCTGAATGGCCACCTGAGGGATTAGAGGACGCCACACCGGATAACACTAATCCGTATTGGGAAATTGTTGCAGACCACTCGGAATGCACTGAAAATCACTGTACCTTAGAGGATGCGAAGAAGGATGGCAACGACGACAAATAAAACCCCTGACGACTTTTCCCTTGAAATCTCTCAGGAGATAATTAACCTAACTCACGACCTATCCATTCCTAGTCTTGTACTCTTCTACGACAAAGCACGCACGAAACTATTTGCTCTTCTCAAGGCATTGTCCATATATGAAAAGGTTAGGTACGATATCGATAAAGAATTGGATGACCGCGAGACTGTAGATAGTGTAGAGCATTTCTTGCTCAAACGTCAGTACACTCTACACACCAAAGACGAAACTGCAATTCAACTACTCAACTATTTACACATTCTCGAAGGTGAAGAAAATGGCCAGGAACAAAAGGCTAGTTGACCCCGGTAGCGGAAGCAAGTCAGGTCCGGTTAAGGCTATAAAGGCAGACCCGAAGGCTTGGGGATATGCCAAAAAGCATGGAGGCAATAAGGTTCTCCGTCCTAATAGTGATGGTTCGGTGACCATTACTAACAAGGATAGGAAGACTCGTGGCTAAAAAGCCGAAGTTGCATATCCATGTTCAGGGTGAGGTTATCTACAACTATGGTGCTGGCGTTCAGGTAGATCGTAAATGGCAACACAATACTAAGGCACTTAGTGTCTGGGCCATTATGTATGAGCAGATGACTAAGTTGAAGAACTTCAAAGCACTCCATACACTTAGTGTTGATTATATCTTTCTAAAGAACGAGGCTACAGAGGAACTCGATATCGACGTTACCCCTCTTGAGGATGTCAACACAACTATTAGGATGAAAATCTATTCCTGCTGGTGTGATAAGAAGTGGGAGACGAAAGGAAGTCCGCCGTTCTAATGTTTTACATCAATCAGTGGATGCCTGAGACTAAACATCATGGAGCCGATGGTGTCTCTATGGAATTCGAAACTTGGGATGAGGCCAAGAGGCAACTACTTATTGTATTTAATACTATTGGCCCGGTATTGATGCTTACAGATCGCTACAGGGCTATTTTAATGGCTCTCGACCGCCTCAAGTTGGATAAGACTCGTGGTCCTAGATTCTTTTGCGAAAGTCTAGGCTATAAGTGGAGCATTACTGACGACTACCCTGAATACAAAATCATTACTAAAGAGGAGGCAATTCGTGAGGCTAGAGAGCAAGGTCTACATTAACGTATTCATTCCCTTTGGTCCTGCACAATGGAAGGACAAGAGGGGCGTATCAGTCCTAATGGATAGTTATGCTATGGCAAGCCATAACCTTAAGCATGTCATCCAGGATTGTGGGATTATCGCCCTTCTTGAAGACATCAAGAACCAGGACCCTGAACTTTCTACCTTGGGTTCATTTCAAGACGCTGAGGATTCATTGACTTCTAATGAAGATGGAGAGCCGTGGTCATTTACGGCTAAGAATGGGATCGAGTGGTCCCTTACCGCCGAGGCTAAATATCAGATTATCCCTGAGGAATTGTGGTCCAGGGGAGAAGAAGGAGCAAAGGAGTTTCTAAGTGGCGGATGAGCGGGAGGTTGCCTCTGCATTAGAGGCAACCAGAAAGATGTTGGCTGAACTAAAGGATGAGATTGGTTCCTACACAGTTCAGCGCGACAAACTTGGCTACGATATAATTTCCAAGCGTAAAGAACTAAACACAATGGAGTCAGCGCGACTGGAAATTAACAATAAGATCGCGGAATATCGCGATAAGATGAAGACCATCGAACATGATATCTTGGAGAAAGAGAGAGACCTAGCAAAGCAGGCTGAACAGAAGCGGATTCGCGAAGAGTATGAACGCCAAAACGCCATCTTCAACGAACAACTTAAGGCTTTTGAGTGGGGCGACAAGGCTCTACCACATCAAATCGAGGGTGCTAAAGCCTTGGCTATTGCTAAGCGCGGCGTTCTCGGAGATAAGCGTGGTTTGGGTAAAACGCTCACCTCAATTGCCTGGTTGGATCTTATTGGTGCCAAGAAAGTACTCGCGATTGTACCGAATGATGTCATGGGCAACTTCGAACGAGAAGTGCTGCGATGGGCACCCCATCGATCTGTCGTCATCATCGGGGGCTATAATAAGATTCAGAGGAATGCGCTCCTTGATGTTTTTAAGCTACAGGAGGACATCTTCCTCATTATCAATTATGAGGCATGGCGACGTGATAGCACTCTGCTACAGAGGCTCATCGACGTTAGGTTCGATACGGTCATTGCGGATGAAGCACATATCATAAAGGAAATGAAGACTAACGCTTATCAGGGCATTGAGAGACTTCTAACTCAGAAGAACGAATGTCCTAAGTGTCAGTCTACTAATCACGGCACTGCACAAGATAAGGATTACGGACTCCCTATCTACAAGTGCTTTAAATGCGACTACATTCAAACTGAGCATAACGAGTTCAATTCAGTTAAGAACTTCGTTCCTATGACCGGTACTCCTATCCTTAACAAGCCACAGGATATCTTCCCCCTGCTTCATCTGGTTAACCCTGTGTTATTTGATGACAAGGATGATTTCCTATACGATTACTGTGAGAGGGATATTTGGTCTAACAAATGGAAATTTAAGCCTGGTGGCATCGACCGCCTTGCCAATAAGTTGAGGGGTTTCTATGTAGCACGAGACCGTTTCTCGGCTGGCGTGATCATTCCTCAGCAGACTGTGCAAATCCATGATATTCCATTCGATAAGGAATTGTACCCGAAGCAGTGGGAAGGCTATCAACTGCTTAGGCAGAAGTCTGCTATGGTGATGGATGATTTGCTTAAGCATGGCAATAAGGGAGTGAGTCCAGTAATGGCCGCGATCGCCCTTATTACTCGGCAAAGGCAAATGATGACCTGGCCTAAGGGTATCATGATGAAGGACCCGGAGACTAAGCAAATTCTATTCGAGTCTGAGGTTGATGAGTCAATTAAGTTGGACTACATCATTCATCCAAAGGGAACAGGTCTACTCCCTCTCTATGTAAAGGATGAACAAGAGCGTGTTGTTGTTTTCTCGCAGTTTGTCCAACCTCTTATCGAACTTGAACGTCGAATCAAGAATGCAGGTATTTCGGTCGCACGATACGACGGTTCAACTACTCCTGCTCAGGCACAAGCAATCCAAATGGACTTCGATAGAGCTTATCAAAAGCCAGATGAACCTCCAAAGTGGGATGTGTTACTCGCTCACTATAAGAAGGGGGGAGTCGGGCTCAACCTTAATGCTGCTACTCAGACAATCATCCTTGATGAAGAATGGAATCCCGGGAAGGAAGATCAAGCATTTGGTCGTACTGACCGCATGGGCCAAACGGAGGAAACCACGGTCCATATCCTTCGCGTTGCCAAGACAATTGATTCCTGGATGGCGGGCCTCATTAAGATGAAGGGCGAAATGATTGCAGGATTTGAGACCAGAATGGATTTGGAGCAGGAGTTGATTAAAATCCTGACAATGGACGAATGAGTAACTTCTCAGCCCGGGAATTTAAGGTGAAGGTCAGAGATTGGTACACCAACTTTGGCCCAGGTCATACGACTATAGGCCGATACGATGTTCTGGACCATGATCCAAGCAATCCAGCCTGTATTTGCATTGATAATCCCGAAACATCAGGATTTTGGAAGTTCAAGACAAATCTAGACGAGTATGATTTCGTACTCATGAATGAAAAGGAGTTAAAGATTTTCCTATGGAAGATGTGGGACTTCTACGCCAAGAGAGGTTAGTTTGCACTCACTGCGGTAATGAAATCCTCGGCGCAGGAGAGAAGTTTTGCAGTAGACGTTGCAGAAAAAGATGGCACGAAAAGCAACGTAGACTACACCATAGAGCAGAGAGACAGAGAGATAAACTAATTCCATGCCATACACCTTGGAAAAAGATATTCGTAACTTTAGATGATGCCGTGGCTGGAGGAGATAAGGCTAAGGAGCCTTATCTCTGCCCATCCTGCGGGTATTTCCATAACAAAACGAGAGCAGAGTATAGGACGAGGTAATGAGGAAAGTAATTGGTCTGGTGCTGCTGGCGACCCTGGCGTGCACCCCTGACCTAGACCGTCTGGACCGCCCGCCATCGTTCACGCCCGAGCCGCTGGCGTCCGTTCCCTCTGCCTCGGTACCTCCGGACACCCCGGAACCTAGCAGAGTTAAAACTAAATCCCCCAAGAAGGTTATATTTGTCTACGCACCAAATTTGGATAAAAGTTGGGGTTTAGATCAAGTAATTTCCGACTGGAATAAAGCGAAATATACCAGACTAGTTGAGACAGATGCTAAGTGCAAGTCGACTGTAGCCTGTGTCACAATCACAGTAGGTTATTTCTCACCTAATCACGTTGGTAGAACTAAATTTGGAGTCGAACAGTGGCAAAATACAATTACTCTCGACCCCTCAGCCGAATTTCATCAACCGACGGTCTGTCACGAATTGGGACATATTCTAGGACTTGGACACATTACTAATTCTACAAGAACCTGTATGGGTATGTGGGACATCCCTAGCCCTAAGACCGCAACCGCCTTTGACATCTGCTGGCTCAACCAGCACGGACGATGGGACCTCGAAAAAGCCTACTACTCAAGTCACGAAACTGTTGACGCTCAAATGGTACGCTGCTAGTCTTAGTGGCTACAGGACCACCCATAAGGGTAAAAGGGTTGCCCCTGTAGCCTCGTCACCTTCTACCAGTGACCTTCCAAGTCGGGAAACTGGTAAAAGCTCTCACTTGGCTACAGGGGCAACAAGCATTTTAGGGATAAAAATGAAAACAAACTTCTTTTATGACACTGAATTTCTAGAGGATGGGCAAACGATCGACTTAATCAGTTTCGGGATGATTTGCTTAGAAACTGGTGAAGAGTTCTATGCAGTTAATCGAGATGCTGATTGGGAACGGATCAGGCGTCATGATTGGTTGATGGAGAACGTAGTTCCTAGTCTGCCTGTTAGTTGGGATAGTTCTGGTCTGCTTAATTTCCACCACAGTGTTGAGTTTGCAGATATTCTTCCTAAGGAAGTAATTCGAACCTCATTGATGGATTTTGTAGACCGTAATCAAAAGGATGGGACAAAGAATAGATTTTGGGCTTGGTATGGTGACTATGATCATGTCGCTATGGCTCAACTGTTTGGCCCTATGATCGGAATTCCTCAGAACTTTCCGAAGTTCACAATGGATTTGAGGCAGTATGCTGAACATCTGGATAATCCCTCTCTACCTGATCAAGCCGAGGGAGAACACAACGCATTGGAGGATGCACGCCACAATATTGTACGTTATAAGTTCCTAAAAGAGATTGAAAAAGAAAAATGGCGGAAGTAATCATATTACTAATAATTGTAGGTCTGATTGCAATCGTTATGGCTATGCCAGACCATAACGATTGGGACCTATAAGTGAAGATGTTCTACCAAGGCTCTATCACTCCAATACAAAATCTAAAGATCATTGACCGGTATGCTAGTTTGATAGGTGTATCAGGAATGCCTGAAAATTACGAAGACTTCGATTTCAACCCTAATCCAATCTGGGACTCTATGCGCGATTTCAAACTTCCAAGTGGGGGCATTCTAGTTAGAGGAAAGGAGATTAAGTTCCCTATTGAAATCGAACCAGTAAAGAAACCACGCGCTAGGGTTCGAAGAAAGACCACGTAAGAGGTTAATCGTGAAACGCGGCTATTTAGAGCGATATGAAGACATCTCTGGTGTATCAGGTACCGGTAGGGTCGCCGAATTGGCGATTAGTTCAGATGGGAGAGTTGCAGTATTCTGGCCAGCACCACTCGATTCTGTAGCATCTTATAGTGATATCGAGAAGGTAAAGAAAATTCATGGCCATAATGGACGAACGGCTATCGTAATATTAGATGAAGAAGCCGAGAGTCACGAGCACTGTGTAGATTGTCACGACGTTGGTAAATACTGTGTAGATCACGACAACATCTGTCTAGCATGTATGGAGCACATCTAAATGAAATCTCTCAAAGAGATGAGTGAAGAAGTATACAACAATTGTGTAGAAAAGGGTTGGGACCCTGACCCTAATCGTACATTTGGAGATGAATGTGCACTTCTTCATTCTGAAATTTCCGAGGCCCTAGAAGCATATAGGGATTGGAAATTTGAAGATGTCACACCACCTGAGCCTTTGCAGCATTCAGGTAAATGTCCCGCTTCCTGGGATCATCGTAATTCTTGTATTGGATGTCTGCCTAAGCCTGAGGGTGTAGGTTCTGAATTTGCTGACATTCTTATTCGTTTGGTTCATTATGCTCGTGTTCACAATATCGACCTAGAATATGAATACGAACGTAAGATGGCTTACAATCGTACTCGTTCGTTCCGTCACGGCGGACGTAATCTTTAATTAAATGGCATGTCCAAGTTGTGGGGCAGGGTTACATTGGGAATGTAGATCAGACCCATGTTGTTGTTCGAGTGACCCTGCCCCTGTAGCCGAGGAAGAAATTAATGATAGAAAGCATCAGCGAAGATTCACAAGGGACGCTAACCTTAAAGATCAGCAGAGCACAGGTAGAAAAAGAGCTGCCAGGGATTATCCCCTTGATCGAACAGCACCTTGCGAATGGCAAGGGCTTCGATTTGCAGGTGGGGGACAAAACCCAATTACTGGTTGTACCCAAGGATTACAGCAAGCGAGACATCACGGTCCTGATAAAAATACCCTCAATAACAGTGAGGGGAATGTCCATCGAATCTGCCATAAGTGTCACAACCGTTGGCACACCCTTAACGATGATGGATATTTGGAACGAATGGGTGAAGCCGGTTATGGAGCGACACATGATGCCACCACCAAAGCCGGAATGGATGAATTAATAGAGTCTGAAATGTATTGGCAAAGAAACAAAACGATTAAAGTACACGGAGATTGATAATGATGACACTTTATGACCATGCTCGAACAGAATTGGAATTACTAGGTGAAGAACCGGAAGTTATCGACTGGTTTATCCGTGTTATTGATGAATTTGCGTCATTTGGCCATTCTGGGGGATCAGCCTCAATCTGCATCCCGATCCTTAACAAACTCCTGCGTTTTGAAAACCTCACCCCTCTTACAGATGATCCGAAAGAATGGATCGATGTAGCCGAATACTCAGGATTTAAATGGTGGCAGAATGCCCGTAATGGGGAGGCATTCTCGAAAGATGGAGGAAAGACATACACATTGCTTAGTGAGCGTAAATTTAAGTCATGGAAAAATCTTTGGTTAGCCAGAACACCAGTCCATAAATCTGAGAAGAAACAAAATGCCTAGATGGATGATTTGGGTAATCGGCTTATTTCTTGCGTACTTTCTTTGGAGAGCACCAACAGCCGCAGCCGATGCAGTAACAGGTATAGCCAACGGTGTTGGATCATTCTTTGATTCAATCACAATCTTTCTAAGACGAGTTATCACTTGACACACCATCTAGTGTGTGCTACACTAGATGTATTGAAAGGAACCCCGATGCCGGGTATCGATTGGATTCATTTGCCGCAGGAAGTTGAAGATGCGGTATGTATGTGCCGAAGTAAAGGAAAGGAGGACAGGAAGGGATATTCACTTGACCCGAAATCAGGATATTGGGTTCATGACTGCGGAAAGCCAGAGTTAAGAGTCGCAGTCCAAAAGTGTGATCTTTGTGACAAAGTCTTCGTACCAAAAACCTACAAAGAGGTTAAATACTCCTACATGGGAATCTCTTGCTATGACCATTGATCTTATCCCCACTGAGTTAGGTGATGCACGCATTATCTCAAATACTGAGGTTGACAACTTCGGTACTTGTGAGCGCAAGCACCTTTTCTCTTTTATCTTCAACAAAGAACCACGCCAGCCCGGACGTTCTCTTGGTATTGGTATTCTCGGACACGAGATATTGGCCGTCTACTACCGTGCCATCAAGGCAGGAATGAGTAAGGATGAAGCGGAGAGGGAAGCACTTAAAGACCTCACGCAAATGTTCATGGATGGTAACAATGATCCAGAAGTGCTTTCAATGGTCCACGCCCTCGTCACCCGATACATTGCCCAAGACGTCATCCCAGCAACGTGCGAAATCATCGCAGTAGAGGAAGACTTTTACCTACCGATTAACAAAGAGTTTTGGTACGGTATGCGTCTCGATCTACTCGTCCGGGCTAAGGTGGGGAGGGAACGTGGCAAGTACATTCTGGTGGACCACAAATTCACCTATGATTTCTACACGGACGACGACCTCAAACTCAATCCGCAACTGCCAAAGTATGTTTCCGCTATCAGGTATGCTGGCATCCCGGTCAGTAATGGATATATTAATCAGTTGCGAACGAGGTTCCATGCGGGTCTCATTCCAAAGAAGTCTGATACTGATTTATTTAATCGTGCTTCAATCAATCTTACAGAAGAAAGAGTCAAAAGTTCTCTGAACTACCAAATGATCCTTAGTAAGAGGATCATCGATCGCCAGAAGTTACCCCTAGAATTGCAGTTAGAAGAGGCCGTCCCGAAACTGAATAAGATGGTCTGTCGTAACTGTCCATTTAAACTGCCCTGTGAAATGATGAATGAGGGACGAGATATTACTCGCACCCTTGAGGCTCATTACAAACCACGCTCTTACGGATACACAAAGGTAGAACTCGATGGATAACGCTCGGCTACAGGCGCTGAATGATGCGTTTTTTGATCCAGACGAGCCCGATTATTGGAAGGGCCTTATCTATGGACGAGGAGGAGTGGGTAAGACTATCGCGGGAGGTTCGCTTTTCGAGAGCATCTTATATCTTGCTGTTGATCCTGGTGGTAGTTCTAGTTTCCGCAATCATCCAGAATTAGGTTGGAAAACTCGAATTATCCCAATGCGGTACAAGGGCCTGTCGCAATTAGAAGCCTTGTCCGATGCATTTCTGGAACGAGTTGAGGGCTTCGATCATTTCGATACTCTGATGGTCGATACCGCTACTAATACTGGTGTACTTGATCTTGATCTTGTGACTCGGGAACGAATGGGTTACAAGAAAAGGAAGGGTGATAACTTCGATTTCATGGACGACATGCTCGGAGTCTATAATCAGAACACATTCAGGCTAAAGGCTGCATACCTTAAGCTAATGTTGGCTCCGGTCAATATCGTTCTAATCGCCCATGATCGTGTATTCGATGACAAAGACGACACTGGCTATAAACTCATCCAACCAAAGTTCACACCAGAAGTTTATAAGACCATTGAGGGATACTGTACTCAGGTAATCCGTATGACTACGGCACGGCAAAAGGGTAGTGACGACAATGCCACGCCTGTGTATACTAGGAGAATGCAATTCCACCCCTCAGGAAATATAGTCGCCAAATCTCGCATCGGAGGATTGCCCGTAATTCAAGATGACCCCAACTTACGAGAGATTCTAACTAAGTGGCAAGAAGAAGGTTCCCCAACTTCACCACTTGATCCAAAGAAAATTGAAGAACAAAAGCTGGAACTCGCTTCCTTCGGATTAGGACAATAACATGAGCCTTTTTGGCGAACTAGATGTTGCTGGTGCAAATGCTAACCCTTTCTTCCTTCCTGATGATACTTATAAGTGCAAGATCATCGAGGCAGTAAAGCGGATTGCGAAGTCTAGTGGTAACCCTGGTCTCGCTATTACTTACCAGGTTATTGAGGGCCCCAAGAAGGGTCGCAAGATCAAGGAATGGAAGACCATTCCCCATCCTTACGAACTTGAGGGCTACAAGTCTGAGGAAGACCTCAAGAAGAAGAAGGGTGCTGACGACGAGGTTAAGGAAAAGGCTGAGCAGCAGATTTCCTTCCTTAAGCAGCGCATGGTTTCTCTTGGTATTCCTGATGAGATGCAGAACTCAGTGGAATCCAAGCATTTCCTTGAGGTCGGTTTAGTTGACGTGACGATTAAGAACTCCGAGGATCGCGTCAATGTGCAAAGCGTAAAGTTGGTGGAGGATAGCGCCGCTGACCCTTTCGCCTAGGAACCACTGTAGAGTTCTAACAGGACGGGACTGGCGGCCCAGATGCTCCTGTTAGATCAAGAGGGTGGACTAGCTAAATACAAGGAAGGACTGGGCCCCGTCGATTTGCCGGGAATAAGCCACGCAGTCACTTAGCCAGGTTGCTAGTCAGTAAATGAAGTACTCTGGGTACAAACTACCAGCCCTCTCTTTAATTCAATAGAGGAACGCCATCGCAGGGCGGTTTACGGTTCCTACCTGCGATGGGGTTGGAGATAATGATTTTGCCAACTGCCATTATCTCCAACGGCTACAGGGCTTTAGGATAGGACTTCCCGGAAACTGTGAAATAAGGGATACGTCGGGACCTAAAGTACTGCCCTTGGTGGATTCGACCCCACCTAAAGGTCACTGGCCCTGTAGCACAAGCCGATGTGGCGGAATGGTAGACGCAGCGGACTTAAAATCCGTGGTACACTAGTACATAAGGGTTCGAATCCCTTCATCGGTACGTCCATCAATAAAGGAGAGAAATGAAGAATAAAATCGTACTCGTCCTCGTTGCAGCGGTTGCTTTTTTCGGATTATCGACATTAGCAAGCACTGCGGCTGAGGCACCTACAGTCACCACAAAGGTTACAGCCGAAGTTATTCACCCCTATTGGGATCAGGCTCGATGGCGTGATTGGCATAATGGTGGACCTGTCCCTTGGGTTTGTGTAGATAATCACTCACCTTTTGCTCTGCAAGTAATGGCAGAGCAATGGGACTACCAGATGAATGATGGCTATCTTTATTATGAAGATGGCAATAACTGCGCCAGTTTCTGGGAACGCGAAACTATTGATGTATTTGGTTCAGACTATCCAGGTGGTCCTTGTAGTTGGAAGTCAGTTACTTATGATGGCAATTACTATGCCAATGTCAATATGTATATCAATACTGCAGACTCGATGGCTAGTACCTGCTTCTACTCCACCATTGCTAGTAATCACCGCAAGTCCGTAGCAATTGGTCAAGGACTAGGAGCCCAAACTTTCACTAAAATTTACTATGATGGTGAATGGCATCCAGGTGGTATTCATGTAATGGACAACGACCAAATCTGCTGTGTGTCCTATGCACAACAGCCTGATGGTCTGAATTGGGATTGGCGATACTAGCAAGGCATATGGGGATTAGTGTAATTGGCAGCACGAGAGATTTTGGATCTCTTAGTTAAGGTTCGAGTCCTTAATCCCCAGCGAGTAACACCCCAACTCGAAGGAAGGAGGGAAATGAACGAGAAGGGAGTAGTGTACAACTCTGTTTTAATCACAGTTGTTTTAGTACTTGCGGTTGTCGCATTAATCGTCTTCATTGTAGCCAATCTCGATGTTAACGTGAAGTAGGAAGAATGCCTTGGTATCCAGGTGCTATAATTAAAAAGGTTACCAGGTTCAACCCTGGTGGCTCTAACGCATCGAAGCGTAAAAAGGGACGTGGAGTATGTAACCACGTCGCGGTCTCCGAGGCAGCCTCTTTATTCAATTACTTTAATCAACCTGGTAACCCCTGTAGCCATTTCTATGTACGTAGAGACGGCACCGTAGAACAGTATGTAGATACTGATTATGTCGCCCCTTGTAATTTGGATGGTAACCCTACTCTTTTGAGTATTGAGACTCAAGGAGGAGTTAATTCTCCCGAGACTGAGCCTTGGACCTCTGCCCAATTAAATTCTCAAATCAATCTTCACATTTGGCTACAGGGGGTCGACGGATTCCCAATTCAGTTAATGACCGATTCAAGGCCAGAGACTAAGGGTATTGGCTGGCATGAGTTAGGTATAGAACCTCACGTAGTGAGTGGCGGGGAACTCTGGTCCAGTGCCTATGGCAAGATTTGTCCGGGAAACAAGAAGATTGAACAAATCAAAACTGTCATCTATCCAGGAGTAAAGGAAGGCGGGGCAGATATGGACCTCACAGAGCAAAATCTAGATGACATCGCCCTAAGGGTTTGGAACTTCCTTATTGCTGGCGAACAAGCTAAGACTCTTATGATGCGCCTTAATCCTGGACCAGATGCATTTGATGCCAGTGTCAGAGAGTCATCCTGGACTAAGGTAACTAGTTCACCTGTAGATGGCAGTGACATTAGCGTTCTTCAACTATTGCGTCTAGCCTATTCTGAGGCTCGTGCTGCGGCTAATGAACCACCTGTTACCATTGACTATGCAGAACTCTCCACAATGATTTCTGAACAACTCGCACAAGACCTCGTCATTCCTCCTGTCACTCAAGAACAGATCGAATCCTCTCTCATTGCCGTCTTCAATAAGACGGGTTTTGTCGTCAACCCTGCTTGACAACCGTGGTACACTAGAAGGGTCAGCACATAAGGTTGGCCCTTTTAGTCAATGAAAGGGGAGAAGAGACTTGACAGATGGCGTGATTAGTTTACGCCCGGAAGTCGAGTTGGATGAATTCTTTGAGTTTATGTGGGGTAAGAACTCTGGCTTTGTATATGCCCCAATTAAATCGCCAGAAAGCGAGGACAAAGAAGGTGAGTGGGGAACCTTCTTTTTTCAATGGCCAGAGCAACGCACAGAACTCGTCCAGCACGTACTGACGTACACTCCTGTAGCCGAGTGTTATTTTGGTCCAGCATTGTATCGTTCTCCAACGGAGGTATCAAAGGAGAATATCTATGGGTCCCAAGTATTATGGGCTGAATTCGATGGTAACGCCCCTAAACCTGATGTCATCGGTGACAAGATTCCCCATCCCTCCCTCCGAATCAAATCGTCTAACGAGGGCCATGAGCATTTCTACTGGCATCTTGACGATTTTCAGTCCGACCAAGAATTTATCGAAAGTACGAATCGAGCTATTACCTATACACTACATGCCGATTCGAGCGGTTGGGATTCCACCCAAATATTACGGCCGCCTGGGACGAAAAATCATAAGCGTGGTAAGTTTGTCAGGGTTGTCTCACAAAACAGTGCTGAATATACAAAAGATCACTTCTCACGACTTACTGTTCCCAAACAACTCGCTAAAGACTCCATCGAACTTGATGAAGTACCCGATGTATTATCAGTAGTAGCCAAGTATAAGTGGCCGACAGAAGAGTTCTTATTCTTCCGTAAGAATGAAATGGCAGTAGGGACTCGGTCCTCTGCCTTGATGCGCCTTGCCTACGTCTGTGCTGAACTGCGCATGTCTGACGAGGAAGCATTTTCGGTGCTATACAACGCCGATGAGCGGTGGCAAAAATTTGTAGGACGTAGGGACAGGGACAAGCGACTTCTTGACCTAATCAATAGAGCACGGCACAAGTATCCACTTGATCCCGAAATAGTAGTAGATGATTTACAGGTATTGAGTTGGAATGAACTAAAAGAACAGGAAGTTTACGTAGACTGGTTAATCCCTGGTATACTACAGCGACAGGGGCTATTGCTAATCTCTGGTAAGCCTGGGGTTGGCAAGACTCAGTTAATGATCCAAATGCTTATGTGCCAGGCTATAGGTAAGCCAATGTTCCATTGGGAGATTACCCAACCTCGTAAGGTAATGTTCGTTTCTATGGAGATGAATGTTGTTGAGTTAAAGGTGATCCACCAAGAAATGGATTCGGTACTAACTGATGACGAACGAGCCTTACTCCAAGAAAACTTTAGATTCGTACCTATTGGACAGAGCCTCTTATTCGATTCAGATACTGACAGAGCCAAAATACTACGAATGCTTGATCGCTACAAACCGGAGATTTCATCTTTCGACTCACTATCTAAGACTACTAAGGCGGCGCTCGATGAAACCAACTCTAAAGCTGTCATGGATTTTGCTGACGAAATGCGATTCAACTACGACACCACAGTCGGACTCATCCACCATAATAGAAAAGCCCAAGTAGGAAATCGCCGGCCCAAAGAACTAGACGACATCTATGGATCATTCTATCTAACCGCCAATCCTACCACAGTAATGAATATGTGGGCCAACGACAAGTCAATGGATATTGAACTCAGTTTTCCTAAAGTCCGTCTCGCAAAACAACCAAAGAAACTTCACATTATGCGACAGCCCCGCGGATTAGTATTCGAGGAGATTGCCCCGAATGCTCTGATTAGGGAGAAGCCTGTAGATGACGGACCCAATGAGGGTGATCAACAAGAGCCCCCTTCTGGAAAAGCCAATCTCCAACTCTAAAGAGGACAGTGAATTCCAAATCTTTCTGGGAATGGCACGCTTACCCCAAGTTAAGCGGCTACACGTTGACACGGAGTCCAACGGGCAGAGCCTCAAGGATGGGCGTGGATATACAATCGGTACCTCTATTGACTTTGCTGTTGATGAATCCGTTGCGTACTCGTACTATTTTCCATTCCGGCATAAAATCAACAATATATCTCTATCGTACAGGGATGAACTAAAAGAACTAATTGAGAAAGGGGGCAAGAAGATTGTTTGTCATCATACTCGTCATGATATGTTGGCTTTGCGTTCTCTTGGTATTACTTGCCCTTTGGACTTTGATGATACTATGCTTCTCGCGCACTCAGTCGATGAGAACAAACTCTCCTATAGACTCGATTACGTCGCCAAAGAACTCGGATTACCAGGTAAAGCCAGAGACAAGCATTTTGACCAAGCCATTAAACTCCTTGGTTGGGACGGAATGCCACCTAGTAGCATGGGCGAATATGCGGCCACCGACGCCACCCTTCTCCGACCTATATACGACCACTATAAACCCATCTATGACAGTGAGGATCAAACCAACGGAGAACTTTGGGAATACGATAAACGCTTTATGCTATTACTCAACAACATTGAATTAACAGGAGCCAAGGTTGATTTAGAGTTAGCCGCTAGGGAACTCGAACGTGGGGAATCCAGAATGAAGGAAATCTCCAAAGAACTCGGACTCAACCCTGGCTCTAGGAATGACCTTGAAGAACTACTAATTACCAAACTGGATTTACCCATTGTCAAGAAATCGAAAAAGACGGATAATCCATCCTTCGATAAGAAGGCTATGGAAGTTTATGAAGGTTATCTTGAGAAACTCAACTCTCCTGTAGCACAGCTAGTTTTGGAGTATCGTGGCTACCAAAAAGCGACATCTTCGTATTGGAAGGCGTATCTCAATCATGTCTCACCGGATGGCAGGATTAGACCAAATTTCAATTTACATCGTACGGTCACCCACCGTTTATCGTGTGATACACCTAACACACAGCAAATCCCCCGAATCTCGACTAAGCCCTGGCATGGTAGCGTCAAGCAAGGCTTTATTGCGGAGGATGGGTACGTCCTTATCGAAGCGGATTACTCGCAACTAGAATTTCGCTTAGGGGCAGCATATGCGCAACAAACGGATCTTATCGAGATATTCAACGATCCCGACCGCGACATTTTTACTGAAATGTCGATCGACCTGGGAATGCTTAGACACGATACAAAAACTCTCAACTATACCATTCAGTTTGGTGGGGGAGTCACGCGGATCAGTGAAGCGTTTAACATTCCAAAGGAGAACGCTAAGTTCATCAGGGACAATTACTTTAATACTTACACAGGATTCCGTAAGATTATCCAAATGGCGTCCCAGACATGTCAAGGTCAGGGATTTGTACGAACATGGACCGGCAGGCGACGCCACTTTGAAGATCCATACGGAGAAGCTCATAAAGCATTTAATGCTGTTATCCAAGGAGGCGCTGCTGATATAGTTAAACGACAAATGATTCGTCTTGCCGATGCGATTGGTTGGGATAATCCTGAGTGCAGGATGATTCTCCAAGTACATGACTCAATTGTTTTTGAGATTATCAAGGGCAAAGTTGAGTACTACAGCCGTATTATCAAGAAAGTCCTAGAAGACGTTGTCCCTGACTTTGGTGTTGCATTCAAAGTTGATGTTCACGAATGGGGTAAGGAATAATGGGATTTGGCACTCAGCAAGAGATTGAGCAAGAGTTTCTCACTAAGCCTTGGAAGTATATTCCAGATGATTTAGTCGGAGGCACATGTATTGTACTTGAAGAAGAAACTAAAACCCCAGCTACAGGAGCCTACATAGTTGTTAACTTTATCTACCCTGCGGTCGCCGCTCATGTATGCACAATCCATAACGAAAGCCTAATCGATGTCCCGTAATGATGCACTATGTATTCATGATATCATCGCTGAATGGTGCTGGACATGCAAGCATGAGAACCCTGATAGTATTCGTTCTATGAAGCGGGTTCTCATAGAGGAGAATAAGAAGATTTCGGAGAACATCCTCAAATGGCCAACAAAGAATTAGCGTATATCTCATTCGATCCTGGCAAGGCTACAGGGTGGGCAAAATGGAATGAGGCCGGCGATTTCATTGACATGGGTACCGCCTGGGATCATGACCAACTTTGTGACTTGTTAGAAGACCTACTATTGAAACCTCATGGTTTTATTTATGAGAGTTTTACTCTCGATCCCGACACACCGCAGGGTGGCTCAGATATGCCAGCCTCGATAGCCATAGGCATTATCATGGCTCATGGCCATTTCAATCGATGTGAAATGATCAAACAACCATCCTCAATCAAGGAGACAGCAGAGAAGTGGGGTGTATCAACTAAGGGAATGAGCCACGATAAAACTCACGTATTGGACGCCTACAATCACGGAATCTACTATTTCGTATCTCAGGGTATCAAGGAAATAGACCTTAGGGGTGTGAAACTGTGAGGGAAAGCACCAAAAACGCTCGACACGATGCCGCTATCGCCGAACTATTAGGCATCAGCGTAGAAGAAGTTCAATCTCAGAGAATTAAAGAAGAAAGGGATGCAAAAGCCCGGGAAGCCCAAGCCGTCTTACTTTTCCTTGAGCACCCGGACAAATTTATCAGCAAGTTTTGTGATAAGTGCCACCAAATCTTTATGACATCTTATCAGTTTGTATCCGTATGTTCCTCTAAGTGCCGAATTGCTGCTCTGGCAGATGTTGGCATTGATTGGAACCCTATGAGGACAGCGGACGAAAGATGGAAGCGTGCACAGATTCCTGTTGATTACACGATTCCACCTGATGCTTTGGCGATTCTTATGCAATTAGCCCAAGATCAGACTCAGCGGCCTCCTTCCGAGAACGGTCAAGGTAATCAACAATTGAAAATCGACTCTCGTACAGACCTAGAGATTTGGCTTGACGAATTAGATCCGCTTGAAGTTGAGGAGAATTAGATATCATTGAATGACGCTCTTTGAATGTGGTTCCACCCCAGATACCCCATTCATCATAAATCAGAGCATACTGAAAGCACTCGCTCGCTACAGGGCATGTATTACAGATACGCTTAGCACGTTTTGGGTTTGTCTTAAAGGGCTCAGAAAATTCAGGTTCACGACAAACTGCTTCTAACCGCCACTCCTGAATGGCTCTCATAAGACAAAGATAACCCCTCTTGACACCACCTGTCAAGAGGGGTTATTCATCTGTTATACAGTAGATTTAGTATTATACCCGGCTACAAAAGCAAGTCCAGTAGATACGATAAGGAATACCATTCCAACTACTGGATCAGGTACACTGTCTGTCTTCCAAAGATATTCGTCAAGGACCCATACTAAGAAAGTTGAGATAACTGTTCCTGTACCTGCACCTACGGTGGCGCCAACAACCTTACGTTCCACCTTCGGAGTGTTGGTGTTGATGTTGTCGGGGGGTAATGGTAGTGACATTTGCGATCATTCCGTCTCTAATGACATTAAGGGAAGCAAGCATTTCATGCATCAAGGAGTTCAATGCAGCAAGTTCTGTCTTGCCTGTAACTAATCCCTCCAAATAATGGTTGCGGTCGCTAAGCATCTTAATGTCACTCTCTTGTGAGGCAGACTTTGCTTGTAGCATAGTATTCTCACTTGTGAGAGTATCCACTCGACCTGTTAAGGCTTCAATTAATTTGCCTTGTTGCTCAATCGTAGCATTCCCTACCTTACTTCGAAAGTAAGCATAGGCAAATAAAAGAGCAGAAAAGATGGAGAATGCGAACCCCGCCACGATCATGACGTCAAAGACATCAACCTTCATAGACCCATCCGTTT
>Ga0209382_10000947_pt1 | contig 47050 bp, 72 predicted proteins | sample SoiMetdeltSBSDD5_FD_187599 | JGI IMG/M metagenome (GOLD analysis project Ga0209382, IMG submission 187599) | Bulk soil microbial communities from a Populus tree surrounding site in Tennessee, USA - Soil MetaG P. deltoides SBSDD5 (SPAdes) (version 2) | ecosystem: Environmental > Terrestrial >...
CCCCAGATCCGCCGGTACGAGGGCGCATCGTGGGAGTCGATGTCGAAGAAGGCATTAATAAAATCCTGCTACCAACCTTCTCTAGATGGTGTCCGCCAAGTTATTTACGAGGCGGATCTTTTTATAGTGCTTACGATTTAAGCGCCAGAACTCTTTATTTTGAAAATGGTTCATTTGCTGAATTTATGAGTTATGAGCAGGATGTTCAGAAATTCGTGGGAACTTCTCGTCACTTTGTACACTTTGATGAGGAACCACCACAAGAAATCTATATTGAATGTCTTGCACGTCTTATTGATACTGATGGTGCTTGGTGGATGACACTTACTCCAATCCTCGGTATGCAATGGATGTATGATGAGATTTATCTTCCCAACTTTGAAAATCCTGATGGTGACGTAGAAGTACAAGTTGTAGAGATGTGGGAGAATACAAAGCTTAGTGACAGGGCGATTCAATCCTTCATTGATTCTATTCCAGAAGAAGATCGTGATACTCGTGTAGGTGGTAACTTCATTCGACGTGGTGGAGTTATTTACAAGAAATTTAAGAAGTCTGTCCACGTTATTGATGAGATTAACCTAGATGATGTTAAAGACTGGGATTTGTATGCATCTGTCGATCACGGCTATAACAATCCTACAGCCTGGCATTGGCACGTAGTCTCTCCGGATGGAGAAGTAATTACCTTTGCTGAGCATTATGAACGTGAGATGACTATTGATCAGCACGCTGCTATTGTTAAAATGATGGAAGCTACCTTTGGTCGCACACCTGTTATGAGAGTTTGTGATCCTGCCCTAGCACAAAAGAATCCAGTAACTGGTACCTCAGTACAGGCTGAGTATATCACGCATGGAATTGAAGTTATGCATGGAATTAACGATGTAACGACTGGAATCAACAAAGTCAATTCTTATATTAATTACAACGACGAAACGCCGCCTAGGTGGCACGTCACCCGGAACTGCGAGAATCTCATAAAAGAGATGCCTAAGTACCGTTGGAAGACTTGGGCGAATAAGACAATGGAGCGTCAGAACAACGCATATGACGTTCCGCATAAAAAAGATGATCATGCTATGGATGGTCTTAGGTATTTCTTCACTATGATGCCTGATATAAAGGCCGTCGTAGAAACGCCTGTGCAAGAAGAAAGACAACCTACAGCAGCTGATTATCAGCAGTATCCTGCTAGATATGACGAAAGTCTTCGTCGGCAATTAGCAGGAGTAGGTAAGAACTCTGATGGTTGGACTGTTACTAATGCGGATGAATACATGGGCGGAGAATGGTAGTTGACTTGCCCTGTAGCATGGTACTTAAGCGAGCGCTCCCGAAAGGTGTACTATGTCCGAGGAAACTAAGGTTTATGAGGGCCCTTATTTTGAGACTGAGGGTAAGAAAGTAGAGATGGATCTTTACAATGCTGCTCATGGTAAGGTTCCGCGTACTGGTGGACCTTATATGGATGATTTAGCAGCAGTAGAAGCTGAAAAGATTAGGGCTGAGCGAGAAGATCGTGAGCCTGATCTGGATAATCCTCCGGCCACAGTTGCCACTGTTCTTGTTCCTAAGCATGAATTAGTTGAGCGAGACACGGATAAGTCGCATTATTCTGAGCATGTTCCGGTGGAAAATGAGCCTGTTGGTAAGGTAGTTGTAGATACTTCTGGGGGTTTTGATGTAGAGCCTGATCCTGGTCAAGCTGATTGGGATAATGACGAGACTAAGCTTCACGCTTTGCAAGCTGGTAATTTATTGCGTGAAGAGAAGGAAAAGGCCGCTGCTCAAACTCCTCCGTCGGAAGAGTCAGAAACTACTGACGAAGACGAGCAGTAATGCCTGAGGTTAGTTATCGATCGGCTGCTAAGGTGCAAGTCTTAGCAGCCCCTCGGTTAGCTCCTGGACACTGTTGTATTTGTGGCTCTAGTGACCAAGAGTCGCGAGATTTCATTGATATGGGCTGGGAAATTGACTTCTTTGGTGTAGTCTATATTTGCACCTTCTGTTTTTCTGAGGTAGTCAATATCTTAGGCTGTCTCACCAAGGAGCAATCTGAGGCATTAGAACATGAGAATAATATCTTACGTCAGAGAATTGTAGATTTCCAAGCTAAAGAATTGGCTATTCATGATGCTGCCGACAAATTACGCGCTTCTGGCCTCCTTGATTTTGCTTCTTCTGGGGATAGTAGTGGGTCTGATTCTACTATTAGTTCGGGTCCAGAAACTCTCACTGAATACTATGAGCGAATTAAACACCCAGCTAATGGCGATAGTGGACTCACAGAACAAAATAATCTCCAGCAAAGACGCGATGACGTATCAAGTTCTGAGTCAGACCCCGACTTTACCATCTGAAACTGCTCCAAGGATGGACGATTATTCTGAAGCTCAGAGATGGGCGGCTGCTAATCAAGCTTTAATTGGCCTTGGAGAAGAGTCATATGACCCCGATGCCCAAGATGCTCTCAGGGCTTTTGGCCCCTACGGCAACTGAAGAACCTAAAGGGCCAACATTAAATCATAAAGAAGCTCATAAATTAGCCAGATTCATCGATGAAGAATACCAAAAGATGAAGAATGGCCGTACACAATTTGAGCGTCAGTGGTACATGAATATGTCTTTCTATTTTGGAAAGCAAAATGTTGTACCACAAACTGTTAGAGGTGTAGGTGGTAGACTTATTATGCCTCCTGCGCCTCCTTGGCGTGTCCGTTTAGTTATTAATAGGACACGGCCGATGATTCGTAGAGAATTGAGTAGGCTTACTTCCCAGAAGCCTAGTGCTAGTGTTATTCCTGCTAGTAGTGACGACTCAGATTTATTTGCTGCGCAAGCTGGTGAGCAAATCTGGGAATCAATGTATTATGGTAGGAATCTTAAGCGAATTTTAAAGCAAGCTGTATGGTGGAAATTAGTATGTGGCAATGGCTACATGAAGACGTATTGGGATGATACCAAAACTTATTCTCCTACGCAAGATGAAGCGTACCAAGGCGACGTATGTTATTCTGCGGAGACTCCGTTCCATCTCTTAGTACCTGATCTAAGAGAAGAGGATATTGAAGGGCAGCCTTGGGTAATTCATTCATTCACTCGAACTCCTGAGTGGTTGCAAATGAATTATAAGAAAACTCTGGATGGTCGAGAGGTTAGGCCCAATACAAAGGGTGCTAATGATATCCTTAGTGATGCCTTTCTCAACTTAGTGGGGGGCAATACACAGGATTATGACTCGGTATTAGTTCATGAAATGCACATTAAGCCAGGTGCTCATCCTAATTTTCCTGATGGTGCTGTCATCACTTCTGTTGGTGAGCAAATCATCCAATACTCTCCTGTCTTTCCTTATCAGCATGGAGAGTTTTGTTTTACTAAGTTTGACCACATTCCTAGTGGTAAGTATTATTCTACGTCCGTGATTGAAGATATTATTCCCATTCAGCGTGAGCTTAATCGTACTAGATCTCAAATTGTTGAGGCTAAGAACCGTATGGCTAAGCCTCAAATGATTTATCAAGCCGGTTCTCTTGATCCTCAGAAGATTACTACAGAACCTGGACAGTATATTCCATATAAGATGGGATTTCAACCGCCTGAGCCTCTTCCCATGCAGCCTTTGCCTAACTATGTTTTAAATGAAGTTCAGCAACTGCTACAGGATATTGATGATATTTCTGGTCAGCACGAAGTTTCCCGCGGAGATGTTCCCCCCGGAGTAACGGCGGCCACTGCTATTTCTTATCTTCAAGAACAAGATGATTCTATGCTGTCTAGTGAAGTAGATTCAATTGAATCCGGCATGGAAAAAGTTGCTAGGCATACTCTTTCTTTAGTTGGTACTTATTGGGATATTCCTCGAATTGTAAAAATTGTCGGCGTTGATGGTTCCTGGGATAGTGCTATGTTTAAGGGCTCTGATCTTAAGGGTAATTGTGATATTAGGGTCGAAGCTGGTTCAGCGCTACCTACGTCTAAGGCTGCTAAGCAAGCTTTAATTACTGACTGGATGAAAATGGGCTTTATCGCCCCCGAGGATGGTATGGAAATCCTCGAAATGGGCGGTATTCAAAAGCTTTATGAGCGAGTCCAAATTGATCAAGCTCAGGCACGTCGAGAAAATCTTAAGATGCAGAATTGTCCTCCTGAGATTATCGAACAAATGTTTGCACCTCCGGAAAAGCCTGCGGTTGATCCAGTTACTGGCGAACCTATTGTTGATCCTATGACTGGTCAGCCACAAATGGAGCCTATGGCGCCAGAAGAATATATGATTGATAAGGTGACAGGTAAGCCACAGCTTCCTGATCCTGCTATTCCTGTTAATACTTTTGATAATCACGCTATTCATATCGATATCCACAATAGATTCCGTAAGTCGCAGGCTTATGAGCAACTTACGCCTGATAGGCAACTTTTGTTCGAGATTCACGTTCAAAAGCACATGGAATCTATTGCAGCACCACATATTGGTGGAATGCCAACATCCGAAATGATGATTGGTATTGCCGAGCAACAAAGAAATCAACCGCCACCTACTGATGTTAATACACCTATGGGTGGACCAATGGAAGCTACTAATCCAGGCGAAGAAACTAACTCACCTGGCCCTGTAGCTGCTCCTGGTAGTGAACAGGCTTGACGTCCCTTGTAGTCTAGTACATATAGAGGCCAGGGCTCTTGATGAGTACAGTCTCAGAAAGAAGTAATTATGTCTCAACCTAATTTTGATCCCCCTGTTCAAAGCAATTCTGGTGAGGATACAGGACAAATTGGTCAGGCAGGTATGTTTACTGGCCAACAACCGTCCCAGGGTCAGCAGCCAGAAGAGAAAATTAACCCAGCTTGGAATGGTCTTTTAAGTAAGATTCCTGACCAAAACTTGCAAAAGTTAATTATGCCAGAGCTTAAGCAGTGGGATCAGAATTACAATTCAGGTCTGGAAAAGGTACACTCACAGTACGCTCCTTATAAGCCTTTCTTGGAAGCTGGTATTGCTCCAGAGCGTTTAAATGAAGCCATTATGGTTTATGAAGCTATGGAACAAGATCCCGAAAAATTTGTGACAGCAGTCGCAAACTTTTATAAGGTGCAACTTGGGCAGGGCCAACAAGAACCAGAACAGCAGCAGGAACCGCAATATGATGGAGGAGAGCAACAACCGTCTTTTGATTTAACGCAGCATCCTGAGTTTCAACGTCAGCAACAAATTGTTGAGCAACTAGCTAAGGGATATATTTCTCAGCAAGAGGCGCAGTTAGCGGCTCAGGATGATCAAGAGTTGGAAACAGAATTAGCGGCGGCTCGTGAAAAGTATGGCGAATTTGATGAGCGTAGAGTAATTCAAGCCATGCTTTTTGACGAAATTTCCGCTGAGGAAGCTGTTCAACAATTGCAAGCGTATAATCAGCAGATTATTCAAAACTATCGTAGCCCCGGATCGCAAGCCCCAATTATTGCGGGCGGGGGCGGTGGAGTTCCTTCTCAACAAGTTCCTGTTAATCAGCTTTCTGGTCAAGACCGTCGAGCTTTAATTGCACAAAGATTGGCTCAGGCCGCTGCTCAAGGAAGGTAATTATGGGCGCTACCATGACTACCGTGAACGCTATGCTCAAAGAGATTTATGAGCCTGACGTTCACAATCAAATGAACAATGATGCAATTGGTTATAAGCGTATTGAAAAGTCTTCTGAGGGTATTGAGAACAACGTTGGTGGTAAGTACGTAACATTTCCAATTAAGATCGGGCGTAACCACGGTATTGGTGCTCGTAATGAGTCCGAGGCTCTACCTACTCCTGGTCAGCAAAAGTCTGCTGCTGCACGAGTTTCGGTTAAGTATCTTTATGGTGGTATTAACTTAACTGGTCAAACTATGCGGTTAGCTTCAAAGAATTACCAGGCTTTTGCTAATACTCTTGATGATGAAATGACTGGTCTTAAGACCGATCTTACTAAAGATATCAACTTCCAGTTTTATGGTGATGGTACTGGTGTAAGGGCCGCAGTTACCGCTGATGGTGCCAACACTGTTACCGTTGATAATGTTCAGTATCTTGAAGTAGATATGATGATTGATATCTATGATACTACTCTTGTGACTCCAAAGATTGTAAACCGTAAGATTACTGCCATTAACACGTCCACCAAGGTTGTAACCTATGATGGTGCTGACGGTACTATGGTTGCTACTGATAAGGTTGTTCGTGCGGGTAACGTTAACCGTGAAATGACCGGCCTTGGTGCTATTGTTAAGGATACTGGTACTCTTTATAACGTCGATCCTACCGTTGTGGGTCTATGGAAGGCCGTTGTTAATGCTAACGGTGGTTCTAACCGTGCATTAACTGAGGCTCTTATGATCAAGGTTGCGGACGACATTCGAGTTAATGGAAGCTACCCCACGGTAATCTTTACTAACCTTGGGGTTCGGCGTGCATATTACAACCTTCTTAAGACTGACCGTCGATTTGTTAATACTCAAAAATTTGATGGTGGCTTTGAGGGCCTCGCGTTTGCTACTGACAAGGGTGATATTCCAGTAGTTACTGATCCTGATTGCCCATTTAACCGTATGTACTTCGTGAATGAGAAGGAAGTTACTCTCTACCGCGAGGATAACTGGGGTTGGATGGATGAGGACGGCGACATTATGCAGCGAGTTATTGGCTTCGATGCCTATGAAGCTCGTATGTTTATGTACGCTGAAACTGGTACTCACCGTCGTAACTCTCACGGTATTCTCGCTGATCTTACTGAAGGTTAAAAGCTCGCCCCTCGAAATAGGGCCTGGGTCTCTATGGCCCAGGCCCTGTTTTTATTAGGAGAACTATGATTATTATCCCTAATCAACGATTCTTGGATGAGCGAGATGAATTTCTCCCTGACCAAGAATATGACGTTGAGAATGAGAAAGCGTTTTATTACGCAAAGAATGGGTGGGCAGATATTAAGGGTTGGGATGAAATGGTTGAACGTCTGTATCCTTCTAAAGATACAGACTTAGATATTCAAGATGCTAAGTTAGGCGTGGAGTCTCAAAATGGCTAAATTTGCGCCTGATGAGATGCTTGACTTACATGCTGATTATGTAGATCAATCAGATAAGATGGTTGCTTGTTCTGCTCAACCTACTACATTTACTGAAGCTAATGCTACATTTGCACTAGCCGATGCAGCTATGACGGTTAATACGGATTATACAAAAGCTAATGGCGATACTAGCGGACGTAAAGTTACGGTAGCAGCTAAAAATGGTGTTAATGTTGATACTACTGGAACTGCTACTCATGTGGCTTTAATTAGCACCGGTGATTCTAAATTACGTTTTGTGACTACATGTACTAGCCAAGCCCTAACTAGTGGAAATACTGTCAATTTCCCAGCCTGGGATATTGAAACTGGCGATCCAACATAATTAGGGAGGGGCTAGGTGTCCAATATCTACCTAACCTCTGCCTCTGCTGATGCAGGAGTTACCGCAGGTTCAGGTACTAAATGGAAAGCAGATTTTACACCTGGCGCTTCTGCGACTCACTTAAATAAGAATACCGTTGTTGGTCCTACTGCTCCATTACAAATGACTGATGGAGCGGCAGGCACAGATGGTACTGCTGTTAGCTTTTATACTCCGCAATTATGGGGCGTAACAATTGCTGGTGCTATTACTTGTTCTTTATGGGATCGTGAAAATGCTACAGCTAACAATGTCGCTCCTACTATTAGAATTGAAAGAACTTCTAGTGATGGGACAGTTCAGTCAACTATTGTAGATGAAACTACCAACCACGGTGCCGCAGAGATGGGTACTACTGCTGGTGGCTCTGCTGATACTATCTCTGTTTCTGCTGCAAATGTTACAGATACTACTTTATCTGATGGTGACAGATTAAGAATTACTTTATGGATTGATGACGCTGCTGGACAAGGTGGCACAGGCTCTATGGCTAGTGGTGGTCGTGGAGAATTCTGGGTTAATGGTCCTAATGGCTCTCAAGGTGCAGCGCAATTAGCTTTTGCTGAAATTGTTTGCCCTAAAGCTGGACCAAATGTTAAACAACTAGTTGAATCCGCTAGAAATAACACTAATCCTAAGACTATTGCGCTAACTGGATTAGCAAATGGCGATGTTGTTTGGGTATTTGCTGGTGGTGACCAATTCGGTTCTTCTAACGATATCACAGATGTTGTTATTACATCCTCAGGGTCTATTGGTACTGTCGTAAATGAGACAGAAGACCTTAGTGGAACAAATGATGACTGGTTGGGTATTTATAAAGTCCCAATCACAGGTGCAGGAAGTCATACATTAACTATTACTTTAACTAGATCAGGTGGAACTCCTGGTACCTGGCATGCTTGGGCAATACAAGTACCTGGTGCTAGTACCCAAAGTGCAGAAGATATTGTAACTTCTTATACTTCATCTAGTACTCAAGTTGTTTCAGTACCTGTTGATGCTGATGCTTTTGTAGGATTTGCTTCTTATGATTTTGATGCTGGAACGGTTGGGACTCCAACTCCTGGTGGAGCAAATACTGTAGAAAATTCAGCAGATGCTAACTATACAGAAAACTCCCACTATTGGCTAGGTCAGGCTGCTGGTACTAGAAACTACGGTACTACCGGTGCTGGTGGTACTGCTATTAGATGCCATGCAATTGAAATTCTAGGCCCATCCTCTGGTACCAACTTAGTAGTTGCAGACGCTGCAATCGCAATAGCCGCTGATAACATTGTAGTTACTCAAGAACATATGCTAGTAGTTCAAGAAGCAGCCATTTCAGTAGTTGCAGATGTAGCAAATTTAGTACAACAGCATAATCTAGCTATCCAAGAAGCTAATATTTCCACTCTGGCTGATGCCATGACTTTAGTACAGCAGCATCAACTAGCTTTGCAGGATGCCGGAATCAATTTAAGTGCCGAAGGTATGGCCTTAGTACAACAACACATCTTAGCTATTCAAGAAGCCACAATCCCTGTAGCCTCAGAAAACCTTAGTTTCGCAGGTGCTATCGATTTAATCATTCAAAAAGCTGTTATGGCTATGAGTGCTGACAATGTGAATATGTCGCAAGTTCATAACATCTTTGTGCACGAGGCTTTTCTTAGCACTGCATCTGATATGTTGACCTTAACGGTACCAGGTATAGGAGGGCCAGAAGTGCCTACTATTGCTGACCTCCAAAGACAAAAACTGGAGGTTATTACTGGGCTTACGAATCGTAGTGTCCAGGATTTGATGATGCAGTATTATGGTGGTCTAAGTGGGTTGACTCCTATTGGCTCATTTAGTATAAGTGATCACCAAAGAGTATATTGGGAGGCTCAGACTGGTCTTAACAAGCGGTCATTAGCCGACCTTGAGAAAGCATTTTATGATGTTCAGTTAATTCCCTCTGGCAGTAATGCTGACAGAGCCTACATCTATTGGAATTCTTTATAATGTTAGTACCTGCGGAAGATGGTCACTGGATTAGTGAGGAACATGATCGTATTAATCAGTTGCTACAGGAATATGATCCTCACCTTAGTTTAGCTTGGATTCCTCCTGAAAATCGTGACCCTAAAGAAGAGTTCCCATTTGCCGTTATGCATGCTCCCCCTACGCGAAAAGAGCCATATGTATTATTTCGTGTTAGGGAATCGGAGATGGATCACAGATTATTAGCCAGGGTCTATCTTGGCGATCTTACAAAGCATGATGTCCTAGATCAATTAGAAGCAGAAGAAAGAGCTAAGCGTAAGCTTCGTAATGCGGAATTAGCTGACGCTGCTGCTTTTCGTAGAGATTTAGTTAAGTCTATTGTAGCAAATAATAAGAGCACCTTTAAGCATAATGGAAAGGTGTATCCGACATGATCGTATCTGACGTCACTACTAGAGTATTGAAGCAGTTTGGTGATGAAGCTTCTGCACAAATCAATGGTGACGATATTATTCGTTGGATTAATGACGGTATTCGAGAAATTGCTGTTAAGAATAGCCTTAGTCAAGCTAGCGCCCTACAGAATGTAGTTGCTGGTACAGCAACTTATACTTTCCCTACTGATATGCTGTCAATGCAAACTCTGTATTTTGATGGTCTTCGTATTCCATTTTTGAAGCGCCAGGAGTATGATCAATATGTTAATTCTAGTGATCCTAAAGAAGAGTTGACTGGTACCCCTACCCTATGGACTCGTTGGGGTAGGCAATTTACACTATACCCTGAGCCTGATACGAGTATTACCAATGGAATTAAAATTCTTTATATTCAAACTCCTACTGCTGTAGATGACCCTACTGATGCTTTACCATTCCCTACGGAGTATCATAACCGTATCGTAGAATATGTCTTACAGCAAGCTTATGAAGTTGATGAAGATTGGGATGCATCCTCTCAAAAGAAGGATCAACTTTCTGAGGGTTTAGATATCCTTAAGTATCAAGAAGAACATGTGGAGCGAGAAACTTATCCGACAATTACAGTATTGGCAGATGATATGTAATGCCCGGAGAAGCTCTTAGACTAGGTCCCTTTACTGGTGGCATCAATCAATTATCCGACCCTACTGCCTTACAGGATACGGAATTAGTTGATGTTATTAATATGGAATTAGACTTAGATGGTTCTTACATCTCTCGTCCTCCGTTATTTGACTTAGCTGAGCCTTCTTCTGGTACTGGTATGAAGCTCTTAGGTTGGTATATTACTGATGCACATACTCGCCTAATTGGTCAAAATTCAACCTCTGTCTGGTCTTATGAGAGTGGTGCATGGACTGCCATTGTTGGTACTGGAACTTTAAAATGCACTGCTATGGTACAATATGACAATATCGCTTATCTCATTGCTACTCCTGACTCAGCCACAGATGGTGGTAGTATTAATGATTCTCTTGGTTTTAGTGCTATTGCTGCTATTCCTCGTGGTGGTAGTGCAGTAGTTCATAAAGAGCGACTATTTATTGTACCTGGCTCACTTAAGACAGGCTCAGATGCTAGTTTACTTAAAGGTTCTGCCCCTGCTAACTTCTCGTCATTCCCTATCAGCGTATATATCAACAAGGGTGATGGTCAGAAATTAATTGATATTCTAGTCTATAATGATAACTTGCTACTCTTCAAGAATGATTCTACATATGTACTAGCATACGACTCTGATCCCGCTGACGCTATTACCCGTAAAATCAACTCTAGCATTGGTGTAGCTTCATATGGTTGTGTTGTTCCCTATGAGAACAACTTGTATGTACTGCATCGCAATAATGTCTATGAGGTAGTTAATTACGATTTTGCTAAGATCAACTCTAAAGTACCCTTTGTTTTTGATGCTACTAAACCAAATCCTTGGGTCAATGAGACTTATGTGGGAATCATCGGCGACCGTTTGATAGTGAAATACTTTGCTAGAATTTATGTTTTTGGGCTTAAATCTAAGGTATGGACTAGATGGGATACTGGTTCTCGTTATATTGGTATTCCTGTAGCCAATCCTATTCGTGGTGAAGTTAATGCAGTACCTGAGTACACAATAGCGAGTGCTAACTCAGGATCTGATGCAGTTTATTCTATGCGAGATGTTTTTGATAGTGCGCATAGCGAAACTATTACTATGTTTATTCAAACTAAGAACTATGATTATGGTGTTCCTCAAAAGTACAAACGGCTGCTATGGTGGGGTGCAGATGTTTCTACTGTGAAAACAGTATATGGCACTGTTCAAGCTATTATAGTTAATTTTGGTGTTACTTGGGATGAAGCTTCTGATTACACATGGAATCAGGTAGCTAATAATACATGGGGGCAACCATTAGCGGCTCCTGTTATTGTTCAAACTACTGTAAATGCACAACCTGCGCCTAGGAAGTTTGTAAAATTTCCTAAGTCTATGCGTTTTAGGCAAATTAATTTTCAACTTACTTTAAGTTATGATGGTACTAATGCTACAGGGCCTGTGCGAGTATTTACGTTAACGACTATCGTAGGTACTAAGCAGGATGTCTCTAAGAGCTTGACTTAGGTGGTAGCATGTTTAATAGCTATGCAGCAGGGTCGAAGACGTATCGGGGTGTTAGTTCAGCCCCGCATATTGGACCACATATGAGTCTGGAGGGTTATGCTGAGAGGGATAAAACTTACCAGACTAGGCGTAGGAATAATGCTTTACTGAGACGTATTCAAGCTAAACAAAAGAATAGGTTTATGTCAGCGGATTATTTATCAGCACCTGAGGGGAGAACCCTTTAAATGGCTAATCAATCCCAGGAAGGTAGTGGCACTACTAGGGAGGTTACTCCTAGGCGTACTACTAGCTCATTACCGCCTCAAAGGGCCAGCACTGTCCCTATTTATCGGCGTCGTAGGACTAGGACTAGATCTAATAGGTCAAATAGGTCAAGGAGTAATCCTTCTTACACTAATAATGATAGGTCGCATGGTCGCCGTGGCGCAATTATGCGCAGAAGGTCTAGGTCTACTTCTCGCCCTGCTACTCCTGCTCGACCAGTAACTCCTCCTAAGCCGAAGATTCCTGATGTTAATACGTACCTTAAAGGTGACTCTACTTATCAGCGCCAGTTAGCAAGCTATGCTAAATCACTTTCTGATTTCTTAGCAGAGCAGGGTTTAGCTAGGACTGACTATAATACTAATTATGCTAATACGCGTCGGGATATTGGTTTATCTAAGACTGATGCTTTAGGCGATCTTGAGAATGACTTTGCGGCTCGTGGTATGCTTCAGTCTAGTTTATATTCTCAGGGCTTAGGTGATCTTAATCAACAATATCAGAACCAATACCTTGATCTTGATAAGGCTCGTACTTCTTTCCTGGATCAGCTTGCTCAGGATTTAACTAAGTACAGAGGTGAGCAAACTGTAGGAACACAGAATGCTAGGGCGGAGGCAATTCGTCGTAGAGCGGAGAAATACACCTAATGACTACTAAGTCTGAAATTGGGTATAGAAGCAATACGGTTGCTTCTACGCTTAAGCGTATTATCGAACGTAATAGATATATGAAGGAGCAAGCAGAGCAACAAGCTCCTCAAGTACCAATTACACCTATGTTACAGGGTCCGCCTAATTACCCTACTTCACGACATTATTCAGAATATGACCAACCTGGTCCCCCTGGTGGAGATCCTACAGAACAAATTTATCGTCAATTACAGCAACTGATGAATCCTAGTCAGGGGCTTAGGTTTAATCCAATTAATTTGCCAGAATTTGATCCTAATCAATATAAGGGTCAGGCAGAGGCTGCTGTTAATGCTCAGTTTAGTCCAGTCATTCAGGATATTTTGAGGCAGCAAGGCGCTGCTAGAACTCGTGCTGCTGGTAATAAGCAAGAAGTTGCTGGTATGTATGCAGGCTTAGCTAATTCTATTAATGCTGATACTACTGCAACTAACAGGTCTTATGATGCAGCACAAGCGGAATCTAAGAAGCTGTATTCAGATGAACGTAATAGAATTGCTGCTGGATATGCTGCGGATGCTGCTGCACAAAGAGCCGCTGCTAAAAGGTTAGGTATTCAAAATCTTGGGCAAGGAGTTGAGCAAGAAATTGCTCAACAACAAGGTGATCAAAGGTTTGCAGAGCAATTAGGTTCTCAGCAAATGCAGTCCACTCAAGGCGCTTTAGGCATGCAACAATCAGCTGCGGGTGATTATGACCGTGCTATTGCTAATGCCTCTAGGGCAGAGGGTGCCGAAGTTCAACAGGATATTACTCGTGGATTAGAAGATTATTTGTCTCAATCTAATACTAATCTATCTCAGGTTAGGTCCCAACAAGCTGGGTCTATTAATGATCTAATGATGCAGCTTGCTAATGCGGCTTATCAGAGAGACACGGCTAACCAGCAATTCCAATATCAGCAACAACGTGATTATATTGGCGATCAGAATAGCCTATTTGATCGTCAGATGAAGATGCAACAATTAGTAGCTGAGTTGGCTGGCGGTCAAGGTCAGCAAGGTGAACAAAAACTTAATCCTTGGCAACAAACTGCTTCATTTGCTGAGCAATTGCAGCCTGGTCAGGGCTCTGATATCGTAGCTGCTTTACAAGGTGCTATGAATGAGCGACCGGAGATTTGGGGACGTAACGAAGGTAATAGCGCTGGCGTTGAAATGAACCCGGCTCTATTTGCTAAGTTAGTTGCTGACTCTCAGTCTGCTGAAGGTATTGATCGAAACGTATTAATGCAGGTTGCGCAGGAGCTTTATAGACTGTTGTATGGGATGGGTTAATGAATTACGTAGATGACTACGTAGCCCGATTAAATGCTATTAAGGCGATGCAGTTAACCGGAATGGGTGCTCCTGCTCCGGCATCTAAAGCTGACTTCGCTAACTTTATCCTTAGTAAAGCTAGATCAGACTTTTCCATCCAGGCTCCTAACCTTCCTGCTCAGTCTAAGACTGGTTTACTTCATAAAGCTAAGAGTGTTGGGCAAGGAATTTTAGATGCTCTCTCTCGTCCTTTATATGGATTGGCAGAAGCTGTTGATACTGGCGTCAATGAGGGAGGTAATCCTTTAAAGGGTGTCCTAGAGGGGGTTACCGGCAAAGAGAAAACCTCCTTCATTGACGTTATTCAACATGCAGACGAACGCCATATTAAAGATAGTGCAGAATATAAAGCTATCACTGATCCTGCTAGAAAAGAAGAGTATCTTCGTGAGAAACTTAAGGCTAAGCGTACTAGTGCTTTTGTTTATGGTTTAGCTGGCGATTTAGCTTTTGACCCTCTTAATCTCGTAGGTGTTGGTGCAGTTAGAGGCGCAGTAACTGCTCCTGGTAAAGTTGTTAAGGGAGTTAAGGCTTTAAAGTCTGGCGAAAAGCTGGGTGAAGCAGAGGACGTTGGAGAGGCAATCTCAGCCACAGCGGCCAAAGCTCAAGAGTCAGGGCAGGTTCTGCCGACCTCACAGGCTGTGGAAAAACCTGTGGAGGGAGAATTAATTCCTGATCTAACAAAACAAGAAGTTCCGATTGCTTTCGGCGGCCCTAAGTTTCAGCAAGAACAAAAAGCTCGTGTAATTACTGATACTCGTGGAATTTTAGATCAGGTTAGTAAGGGTAATCCCTCTGCTATTGACTTCTTAACCTATAAGAATTTATTACCTCTTTCCCCTGTAGCCCGCGTTCCTGTAATTCGGGCGGTAGATAAGGTAGTAAACGCGATCAAAGATACTACAAATACTCTGCCTAATTATAACGCAACTGCTCAGAATGCTATGTCTAAGCAGTTACTTAATTCTGCTCGCCAACAAGTTCAGGGTGCTCATACTACTATGTATGGCGCTGCTCCTGAGACATTTGAACCTACAGTGTTTAATCAATATTTGCATATGCTTAAAAATGCAGAAGAGTCTATGATTGAAACTCCTGGGGACAATTTTAACCCTAGGGGTGGACTTAAGGCTGGCTCTCCTTATCTACGACTTAGTGATGTCCTAGAAGCTTTACCAGTAGAAATTGCTACTAAGGCTATTCTAGGTAATGCTAAGGAGCGTATTAGTCCTTCTGTGCTGTTAAGAGCGGCTACAGGGGAAAAGTCTGCTCTTACTCAAATTAAGAAGAACCCTGAATTAGCTCAGGCTTTTGCTGACATCGATTTTACTCCTATGATGGTTAAGGATTATGCCACTAGGGTAATGGAAGGTGCTAATAAGGCTCAAGAAGCTACAGGAGAGGCTGCTCAATATATTAGTAAGGCAGTAGCGCAGGAATCTAGTGATGTCGCTAAAGAAGCTGCTGCTGACGCAATTACTAAGGCGGCTAAGGCAGAATTTAAGAATGAAATGCCTGAGGTTAAGGCTTCATTTGGGGAAATGCTGGATGGATTACGTAAGGCAATTCCTCATCCTGTACCTAGTGTTGTAGATACCATTATTGATAGGCATAAACTCAGGTTAGCTAATGATGTCTTTAAGCCGGGCACAGAAGGTCAGGCAGCTAGAATTGAAACATCTACGGCTGTGACTGATGATGTGCTTAAAGCTGAATTAGGTCCAGAGGCTAGTACTAAGACGGCTGAAACAGACTATAAGGCAGCTAGTATTGCTGCTGAGCGAGGTATTCCAGCAACTGTACTTAGCTGGGTTAAGCCTAATTATGGTTATAAAGAGCTACGTCCTGTTTTACTAGAAAATATTGGTGTTAGACGAGCCAGCGCTACTACTCGTGCTCATGATATCATTAAGATTTTCAATTCTATTCCAGAAGCTGAGCACATGGATTTCTGGCATGAAGTTAGAGGTCATATGCCAGTTACTGAGGCTCATGTTCAGCAAGTTGATTTGATGCAGAAAATGATTCACAATATGTTTGGTGAATCAGGGCTTGGCGAGAAATTTGCTGGGAATACTTCTATTGCTCGTTCTGGTACTAACGTTGAGCATCTAAACAAGCACCTGAGAATCGTTGGAGTAAAGGGTTGGAAATTTACTACTGAATCTGTTAACCCTGGTACTGGTGAAAAGCTTCAATTAGAACCTGAGCAAATTCTTAATACTTGGAAAGACTATCATCCTAAAGATTCTGCTGATCTTAGGGTGTTTGCCTTCAACTTAACGCAGGCTGTTGAAAATGCTATGGTAGAATACTCAGCATTTGCTCAGGCTGGAGCTATTTGGGGTAGTAAAGTAGCGAAAAAGGGTTATGTTGAAGTATCAGGTATGCATCCTGCTATTGACGGACTGTATTTTCCCAAGGAAATTGCCCCTCAGATGGGACATTTTGCTCAAGGGCTCGATCAATTTACAGAAGCTTTGGCTAGTTCTAAATTCTTGAGAATGTATGATCACTTATTGCGTACATGGAAGGCAGGCGTTACAATTTATGCGCCTTCTCACCATATTCGTAACTTAATTGGTGACGGATTCTTGGCTTGGATGGATGGAGTCAACAATCCGGCGTATTTCACTAAGGCTGGTCAGGTATTAATTAGTAAGCATAATCGATACTCTGATATTGACCCTAATAAGGTCCCATTAGAAGCTCTTTTAAGCAGTGGTCGTAAAGATCAACTACTTAAAGAGATTACTGGTCAGCAAACGCGTCAAATTCCTAAGGGAACTAGGGAAATTGCGCGTGCTAAGGTAGGCAATAAGCGATACCCGGTAACTATTGATCAAGTCTATCAAATGGCGTTCCAGCATGGTATTCTTCCTCACTCTAGTGTTATTGAGGATTTACCCGGTTCAGAAACTCTATTTGAGAATCTTGCTAAGAGATATCACCCAGGTAAGATTGGGCCTTTTGCTCCAGCAAAGGGAAAGTTTGCTCAAAAAGTTAAGGGTGTTTCAGAATCTCGGGAGCACTATGTTAGAATCGCGCACTTCTTACACGCAATTGAGCATCCCAAAGGGAAAGTTAACTCCTTGGATGATGTCTTTAGAAGCGCAGCGAATAGGGTCCGGAAATATCACCCCGACGGACTTGATCTTACTCAGGTTGAAAAGCGGGTATTCAGACGCCTCATACCATTCTATTCATGGAACCGCAAAGCTATTCCTTTAATTGTTGAAGGTTTATTTACTAACCCTGCTAAGATTATGGCATATCCTAAGCTAACTAGTGGTATTCAAGAGGCACAAGGAATCGAAAGTTCTGCGAGTGAGCAATGGCCTACTGATCAACTATTTCCTGATTGGCTAAGTGGAAATGTCATTGGTCCAACAATCAAGCCTGATTCGCCGTTTGCTAAAGCCATTTCGAGAAGTGATGACGAGGTTGGTTATACCCTTGTTAATCCTGGCTTACCATCGACGGATATCATGGAAGACTTTTTCAATAATCCTGCTAAGGGAGTTGGGAATGCGGTTACTCCGTTTATTAAGATTCCCGGTGAATTAGCTTTCCAGAAGGAATTCCAAAGCGGTGCACCTATTGATGATTATTCTGAATACACCGATAAGAACGTTCCTCTTTTAGCTCCACTTAGTCGTATGACTCATGGCGCTGTAGGTACAGGTCTATTAGAAGGCGGCGATCTTCGAGGTAAGGAGACAGAGCCGGTTAATTACCCGGCTATTATTAACTGGTTGACTGCGGCTGGTATCCTAGATACTGGTAGATATATTAAGGGCGGAGAATTCGACCTTAAGGAGAGGCTGCGGAATGCCAGCAAGTGACTTTCTTTATAGGTTAAATTTAATTGGTAACGAGGGTCCACAGCAGACTCTTTTTGAGAAGATTCGTAGCCAACGTGCCCAACAAAAACAAGCCTTACTTCAACAACTAGAATTAGAACGTCAACGTGCGATTCAATTTAACGCTACTATCCCTCCCCAAAATCAAGATAGTATGAGCATTATCCCTGGTCAGGGCTTTCTGAGTCAATATCCACTAAGAGGTAAGCTTAGAGTTACGTCCCCTTATGGTGTGAGCAGAAAGGGCCATAAACATAAGCACAGTGGTATTGATTGGGCGGCACCAGCAGGAACTAGTATTTTTGCCCCTGCTGGTGGAGTTGTTCGTAGCACTAGATGGGATAAAATTTATGGTAATCAAACTATTCTTGATCTAGGCGGCGGACGGTCTCTTATGTTTGGGCATCAATCAGGATTTGGTGTTAAGCCTGGACAAAGGGTTAATGCAGGTCAATTACTTGGTTATGTAGGCAGTACAGGATGGTCTACTGGTCCACACTTGCACTTTGAGACGTGGATCAATAACCAGCCTGTTAATCCATTAAGTTGGTTCACATAATGGCGTATATCAATCCTCGGTTTATCCCTACTAAGGAAGAAACCGAAAGAGAGCGTCGTCAGAAAGCTTTTCAGGCCCAATTACTAGCTATGAAGCGCGGCCCTATGGACTTAACTCCGTATAGGCGTCGTCAAGATTTAATCCTACAGGGTGGGCAGCAAGCTACTGCGTACGAAAGTATGAAGGCTAATCAGCGACAAGAAGCTGAAATAAACCGCCTTCGTAATCAGTCATTTAGTCCACGTCAAGTAGGTGTATCTATAGGTCAAGGTCAGGGCCGTAATTTTCCTAGTGGTCAATATGCTAACATTCCTGGATTATTTGGTAAATTCATCAATGAAATTGCTAGACGAGAATCTGGTGGTAGGTACTCCGCAGTTAATCCAGATTCTGGCGCTATGGGTAAGTATCAAATCATGCCTGGTAATCTTGGAGGAAGAGGTAGTGGGTGGGATTACGCGGCATTGGGTTATGATGTATCTCGTAGCCAGTTTATGTCTAGCCCTAAGATTCAAGAAGCAATTGCTCAGTATCAGCTTAGAAAATACTATAACGCTTATGGTCCTTGGGGTGCTGCTGTAGCTTGGTATGCAGGGCCAGGAGCTTTAAAGTACAGTCAGGCATCATTACGTAGGCGACAAGGAAAATACTCTAGTATCGCTACCTATGCAGATTCAATCATGAGTAGATTGGGGTATTAATGTCGGATCAACAAGTTATGCCAGGTTCTGTGATTATTACTCCCACTAAGATGTATGAAGAAATGCAGGACATTGGCAGGAAGGTTGATCATTTATCTTCTGTTGTTGATCCTGCATTAAATAAGCTTAGGGAGGATATTATTGCGGGCCGAGGAGAACATGCAACAATCCAAGCTGAGATTAAAGTAGAAGAAAGTGAACGTAAGGCAGATGTCTACAAATTAGACTCTAGGATTAGGATAGTGGAAAATTGGCGCTGGTTTGTATTAGGTATTGCTGCCGTTATAGGACCAGCTGCTAGTATTTTAGTGTCTCTTGTTATTGAGAAGTGGTAGATATGACAGAAACTTCTGGGCCAGTTGAGACAAAAGTTAAAGCAGCCACTATTGGTGCAGGTGCTGGTACTGTTATTTCAACTTTCCTTGTATGGGGATTAGATGAATGGGTTTGGAAAGCTGAAGATGTTCCTGATCCAGTACAGGGAATGATTTATTTCTTAGTATCTGCTGGTTTAGCTTTTGTAGCAGGGTATCAAGCTAAACACACAGCGTGATAGAAATAGGGCCTTGACATCCTCGTGTCAAGGCCCTATTCTTGTACTATGAGGAGTATTGGGCAATGGGCTAGAGAGGGAGTATGTAGAGAACAATATAATACTTTTGATACAAGTCCTAGAAAAGCTAAAAGATTATGCCGAACATGTCCAGTACGCGCTGAATGTTTATTGTATGCTTTGGTTTATGGTGAAAAAGGTATATGGGGTGGTACTGATGACGAGCAACGACAAGCTATAACTAATTCGAATGCACAGTTTCGTCAGACTCTAATAAAACAGGCGTTAGATCAAGGTCTGTATGAGACTCGTTATTCAATTGCTCATGATTTCGACTTTGCTGTTGCTCGGCAATCTCAAGCAGAACTTTTAGCGCCTCTGGGGGAATTGAGTATTCAACCGGAATTTTAGCCCTACGCCACCGTTCATCGGCTGTGCGATATGGGTTCCATTCTATGCCAATTTTACGGAGAGATTTAACTCTACAACTGTTGGAACAATCAGACACATATTTATAGGTTGTGAGAAAACTGCCTCCGCAGTTACCACATTCCTTAATAGCAAAGGCACTAGGCTTTTCTAGAAACAGGTGAATTGCCTGCGCTTGCCGTAACTTGTCATCTTGTTCCTCGGCATCACGAGTGGCTCTAATTTCCTCAACTGTTTTACCGAGGAGTTGAGCCATTAATTCGTCATGCCTACGTTGCTTCGTAGTTTCTTTCATGGACTAATCTCTTTTGGTTCAGATTCTCCATGAACTATAACACTATGTTTAGCATACATATTAACAAAGACTTCGCTCTCAATGTTACATAATGTTTGCCAACCATTTGGGCATTTAAACTGTAAGATGTGCATGTCTATTGTGGGTATATAGACTAAACGAGTTACGGGATCATATACAGATATTATTGTTTCAGACTCAGGTGGTGATTCTATAAGATATATAATGTAATCTTCCTCTTCCATCATACCGTTAACTTTTTCACTCCTTCCTTAATTAGATACCATTCTCCATGATTATAAGCGGAGAACTGATGCGAGATGTCATGGCTCATTTTTTTATCATCAATGCCAGTTAGTAATCTAGCTTGGGTTAAGATATGAGCCATTTGTTTTACCAATCTACGGTGGCTACCAATTGCCCAGCCCTCAATGAGACCAATAGCCTCAGATGCGTGCATCCTTTGACCAGCTTGGTCGCCAGCTTTGTTAGGATAGAGAATAAAGTCTTCAACGATAACAGTCCTTACAGTGTCAGGTATATCTCTTAATACGGCCTGTAGCTCTTCTTTAGTGTGTGTCTGTCCCATTCCATGATTTTGACCTTCTTCGGTCCAGAAAGCATAACCTGTATGTTTTCCTGGATCGAAGGCTACGTACGCCAAAGTGACATCGGCCATGATAATAGATTCTCCACAATAGATATATTCTCCGCTTCTACCATATCTCTGACCGTTGACCGATCTTCATATCTACAGAGTGAACACCAGTCTCTAACAATATCATGAATACATAATTCAGCCAAGACCATTTCGTAGACCCCTAGCCTTAGCAATCTGGCAGCAAACCTCAGACATCTTTAACATAAGCTCAACAGGTACGTTTTCTGGTGAGTCGTAGCGTGAAAGGCGTTCTTTAGCAAGATAATACCACTGCTCTGCTTTATCAATAAACTTATCTGTACGTTCTCTATATTCACGCTCTTTACGGTACCATTCTGCTTGTTCTGGGGACTGAGTAGACTCTTTGTCAGTCTCCATTTGTTTTACTGCTTCATAGTCATCTTTAGGCATTATGTTCCCCACTTGTGGAAGTCTACCTTAAACTTGACACCAAAATTTGGTCTGACATCTTCCATGATTTGTATAATCTGTGGACCGTAGATTATCTCCTTACCTTTAGGAATCTCAAAAACAATAGAGTCGTGAATTTGTAGCACCATGCGGCAATCTGCTGGGAGTTCCTCATCTAATCTCAGCATTTGCCGCTTTACTATATCGGCGGCTCCTGACTGAACTACAGCATTAAATGCTTTATGAGCTTCGAGGCGCGGATTTTGAAAGTGGCGTCTACGGCCGGTCCAAGTTCGGATAAATCCTTGATTAATAGCCGCTCTTGCAGCAAGCTTCGTCGCTTTCGCGAGTCCTGGATAAGTATTAAAGTAATTGTCTCTGATTCGCGTGGCTCTGGCCGGCGGAACATTAAACGCCTCAGATATTCGCTTGACACCGGCTCCATATTGTAAGGAGTAGTTGAGTGTCTTTGTATCAAATCGAGACATTGCGAGAGCGACCGACATCTCAGTAAAAATGTCACGTTCGGGATCGTCAAATATTGCGATAAGATCGTCTTGGTGTCCATATGCCGCGCCCAAGCGAAATTCCAATTGTGCATAGTCAGCTTCCCATAATCCGCAGTCTTCTTCGGGGATAAATCCTTGCTTTACATCTTGCGACCAAGGCTTGTCGGAGACTTTGGGAATATTCTGTCCGTTAGGTGAGTCACATGAAAGTCTTCTGGAATTAGTACGGTGGAGGTTAAAATTCGGCCTGATTCGTCCATCAGGACTAACGTGGGTGAGGTAGGATTTCCAGTACGTCGATACCGCCTTATTGTAGCCACGGTACTCCAAAACTAACTTAGCTACAGGGGATTGGCTTCTTTCAAGCATAGGCTCATAAATTTCCATAGCCTTTTTATCGAACGACGGTTTACCAGTTTTAGGCGATGTTTTTACAATAGGCAACCCCAGATCATCAATGAGTAATTTCTTAAGGTCAGTATTAGAGTTTGGATTCATACCTAATTCATTCTGTATTTCCTGTAGCCGCTTCTCTCCTTCCTCAATCTTCCGTTCAGCCAGTTTAAGATCAACCTTGATACCATTAAGCTCGATCTTATTAAGCAAGAGCATGAACTTCTTGTCGTATTCTAATCTCTTACCATTGGTTTCGTCTTCTGCGAGGTAGATGGGCTCATAATGACCCATAATAGGCCGAAGAAGACTAGCGTCGGTACTAGCATACTCAGACATAGAACTAGGAGGCATACCATCCCAGCCCAATAGCTTAATACAGTTATCAAAGTGCTTGTCCCTTGCTTTACCTGGTAATCCTAATTCCCGTGAGATGTAATCTAGTCTGTAGGAGAGTTTGTTCTCATCGCAGTCATGGACCAATAGCATGGTGCATCGAAAATTGAGTCCTGGAACTTGTATTCCAAGGGACTTGAGCGCAAGCGCGTCATGTCTATAATGATGGGCGACAATTTCATGCTTACCCTCTTGAATAAGGTCTCTAATTCCGTCTCTGTAAGAAAAGCTAAGGTTGTCGGATTTATGTCTGAAAGGGAAATAGTACGAATACCCAAACTCTCCATCAATTGAAAAATCGATTGATGTCCCAATAGCGTGACCGCGTTCATCTTTGAGAGTTTGTCCATTGCTCTCAGTGTCCAGATACAATCGTTTGACAGATGGTAGTCTCGCCAAGTTAAGAAATGTTTTGAATTCTTCATCATCTTGTGCCTCAATACCTGCCTTGGAAGTCTGTAATAGGCGGTTCTGGTTTAGAATCTTCAGACTCTTCGTCATCATCCTCCTCAGTTAAGCCGCGCATAGAGACTTCCTCAAAGGACAAGCCCTTAGCTGTTCGGACAATGTTAATAGTCTCTGGCTCTGGTGCCAGGCGGACCTTAAGATAGATTAGTTCAGTCTCAGCCGTTCGTTCATTGTACCACATACAAAGTACGGTAGTAGCTGTGGCACCGATCCAGTAGGAGCCGAACATATCATCAATAGTCTTGGGCTTCTTATTACCGACAGTGGCCTTACGATTATGGTGGATGAAGACGACAGAACAATCATGCTCAATCCTAAGGTGATCAGCAAAATCCATAACAGCCTTGGTATTAACTTCATCCAAGCTTTGCATAGTAGTCTTAGATAGTGAATCGAATACTACGAATTCAGGCTTTTCTTTTTCTATTAGGGCTACGATCTTCTTCTTATCAGCATCCTGATCAAAGTAAAGACCGTGACCAATAGGCACAACTTTAAAGTTTTCATGAAGTAGTACACGCTGTTCATCTGTAAGGACTGAATCCATTGTGTCTTGAAAAGTTTTAACTTCCGCGACACCCATTTCCATAGAAACAAGAAGAACCTTTCTAGGCTTGGTTATCTGGTTGTTAAGAAATGGCTGTCCTGTAGCTAGATGAATTAATAGCTGCATTGCATAGGACGTCTTACCTACACCTGGTTTTCCCCAGACTACCATAAGTCCTTGGCGTTGGAGAATACCCGGCAATAGCCAGTCAATATGAACCTCTAGAGCCTTAAGTTCAGTCCATGAGAAAACTTGTAATTCCTCAAGGGCAACTTCTGGGTCTAGAGGATATTTATGTCTAGCTCTATTTAATAAGCCTAGCAGTCTGATGTGCTGATCTTTGCGCTTTGAGAATTTTCCCCAACGATCATCTGCTTGCTTAAGGATGGAGAAAGCTTCTTCATCAGTCATGCGCATTTCTGCACAAATATAAGCAAGACGCATTAAAGCAGATGAACGAGTACCAGTCTCCATAGTCTTTTTACGGAAGAATCTTGCATCCTCCGCAGACCATTTATACCTAAAGATTACATCTAAAGCTTCAGGAATATTCTCAAGTTGTATCTCTTCATTTACGAGTTGCTTAGGTGGTTTTAAGCTGGAGAAATCCTCGTCACCGTACTGGCTTGCAGAAATTGATAGGATTCGTACAACTTTACCACGTTTATGATTATGTGTCCCAGGGGGTCGTAAAATTTGGGTGGCATCCCAAGCACTCGTATCTGCTTGCAGCCGATAAGCAATTGCTTTGTTCCTGAGTTCAATTTTGGCGTAATCTGTCTCGAAGTAATCAAGGTGCCAGTAGTAATGTTCGTGCCCTTCATTGGAAGATCGGACACGCATAGTAGGGTGTGGTATTTTGTCACCAAGTATACCTTTAGTTGGCTCATTACCATCAAATTCTGTCCATAGTACCTGAGAACCTTTAATGTTTTCTTTAGAGCAAACTGTTGGCTCTTTATAGAGGGCTGGCCCATAGTAGCATTCTTTGTGGGGAGTGCTACTTAAGACGTGTTTAATGAGGTCTTTACGCTCTACCGGCCACTGAAAGAAGTATGTTTCCCACTCATCATCTTTCTTAGTCTCACCAATAATCTTGGTGGGAGCATATACATAGCCAGTCTGGCCTTCCCACATGAACTCAAAGAACTCATTTAATTCAACGTCTGGCCGGAGGCTTGTTACACCTTCCGACAATTGATACCCCCTCTCCAATTAAATAGGAGTCGCATAGCGGGGAATAACTACACGACTCCTATCATACTACTACGTCAGTCAAGACAGCTTGCTATCAATTGACTGTAAAGTTTTCGAAATATCGATGAGAAGTCTTGTATGATTATCAGATTCTTGCTTGAGTTCGCCTAACATTGTATTTGTGGAAGGAGAACCATCACCGTCAATACTTGCGTTGTAAAGCCAGTTTAGCCTGGCGGATTCTGCTCCAGTCATATCTCCATCATCCTTCGTACTAACCATTGCTTGTGCATATCCCAAAATCTTAGAAATATTGATAGCCCCGGTATCACCATGAGTGTTTCCTGAGGCGTGCATATGAGCTAAGATTCCAGTATAAGCATCGAATTCGGCACTAGACATTCGTTGTTCAGCATCTTGTGCCGCTGTTTGGGGATATGCGTACCACTTAGGCACGGCCCTAATAGGGAGTTCCCACTCCATGTTTAAGAATGCAGCAATCTCAGCAATTTTGCGGAGAGTCCAATCGTCCATGTTGGGGGCATTCTTAGCAAACCAGCATATCTCAACCTGGACGATGTTATCTCTGTTCTCTCTTACAGGCGTATTAGCTGGGTCTCTTAATGCTCGTGCAGAACCGTTTAATGGGAAGTGTTGCCTAACTTGCTGGACGTGTGGATTGACAGTTAATGTTGGAGCGGAATCACCACCGCTATATCCCGGCCACCCTACTGTTTCTGTTGTGTGAAGCAACAACTTGGAAATCTGAGGCATGGTGAAATTACCCTGCCCAAACCATTGTGCAGTGCGATTAGCTCCTGGAAAATAAATAGCATGTGTCATAGACTAACCCTTTGTGCTAATATCCACATTCATAATAATGAAGACAAGAAGTGCAATGGCTGCCAATACTAACACGACAGTAACAAGGATGCCATTATTGGTCCATCCACGTTCCTTCATTGCTACGTCCTTTCTAGAACGGGTGCCGGGTAAGTTAGGGTCATAACTTACCCGGCTGGGCGTCCAACCCGAAGATAGGTACTTATGTTTCCCTATCGCTGGGGATTAAGGACTCGAACCTTAACTAAGAGAGCCAAAATCTCTCGTGCTGCCTATTACACTAATCCCCATATGCCCTGCTAGTATCGCCAATCCCAATTCAGACCATCAGGCTGTTGTGCATATGATACACAGCAGATTTGATCATTGTCCATTACATGAATACCGCCTGGATGCCATTCACCATCATAAAAAATCTTAGTGAAAGTTTGAGCGCCTAGTCCTTGTCCAATGGCTACGGACTTGCGGTGATTACTAGCAATGGTGGAGTAGAAGCAGGTACTAGCCATCGAGTCCGCAGTATTGATATACATATTGACATTGGCGTAGTAATTGCCATCATAAGTAACTGACTTCCAACTACAGGGTCCACCTGGATAATCTGAACCAAATACATCAATAGTTTCTCGTTCCCAGAAGCTGGCGCAGTTATTGCCATCTTCATAGTAAAGATAGCCATCATTCATCTGGTAGTCCCATTGCTCTGCCATTACTTGCAGGGCAAAAGGTGAATGGTTATCTACACAAACCCAAGGGACAGGTCCTCCATTATGCCAATCACGCCAGCGCGCTTGATCCCAATAAGGATGAATAACTTCTGCTGTGATCTTAGTTGCAACAGTTGGTACCTCAGCCGCATTACTTGTTAGTGTTGATAATCCGAAAAAGGCAACTGCTACAGTGAGAATAAGTACAATTTTATTCTTCATTTTTCTCCTCTAATGGAGCAAGGTTACAAGCAATTGCAGCATTGCTCCACATTGCCGCCTCTTGAATAGCCGTTAAGCAAAGACTCTTCTCACGGCCTTCGGGAAGAGTTTCATTAACCCAATGTGCTAGATCAGTGAATGCCTCACGTGATTCTTCGTGTAAAGGCCGTGTCTGATTTGTGGCAGGATGGAATCCAAATCGGTTGTTAATTTCTCGCTCGCTAACGTACTTAGTCATCTTTCTCCCTTTCTAGTTTTTAGACTATTGTAGGTGGCCTAGCGCGTATATAATCCAAGCCCGTGATCTTCATATATACTAGGTCCCAGCCTACAATAGTTTGTCTCTACCTTCGGGGAATTAACCAGGGCGCCGAGGTAGTGCCGGTGACGGGATTTGAACCCGTAAGTCTAAAGACGGAGGATTTTAAGTCCTCTGCGTTTGCCTATTTCGCCACACCGGCTTGTGCACTAAAAGTAAGAGACTATGTGTTGCGAAGACTTTATTGGATGTAATCAGCCCAACATCCCATCACACAGTTCTTATATTGGCTGTCGGCCTCACTTTTAGTGCTGCTACAGGGCAATAGTTTTTAAGCCTTCCGTTAAAGCTATGGAAACCTTTTGGGGTCCAGACAGGTCTTATCCCCTACCCGTAGCTCCCATTATCTCGGCAAAAGCATAAAGCTGGATAATGGGTTCTTTTCCCCATGAGGGGGAAAAGTCTTAGAACGGTGGTTCCTTTACGCTAAAGGGTCGTATTCATCTGCTTCTGTATCAGGATCAATTAATTTAACACCACGAACATTCTCACGATTTTCCTTCCCATGAACCATAACGATATCCATAGGAGGAAGTTCCAAAAGCATCTTAGGTTTAATTTGGTTCATCTCAGTAGTAGCGAAACCAAAGTCTCGCATACGCTGCTTAATGAACGACATCTGGCGACTAGAGGAAGTCTTAAGCCTCTGATTAAAGTTCTCCCCATTATTCATGTCTTCCTCAGAAGAGAAGCCCTTAAGTTGCCATTTAAATGGGAAGGTCTTAAACTCCTGAATCCTCTGGCCCTCAAACTCACCACGAAGAATCGTGTAAGTAATGGAAATTGCAGGATTGCCAGCGTTAGTCTTACGCCTTACAGCCTCGGTAATCCTGCAACGATACGTGTCGTCCGGCTTAAAGAACGGATCGTCTTGGACTTCCTCAAAATCAATATCTCCCCAGAGATTCTCATCATCACTTTCGGCTGCATTAGAGCCGTATTCCAGATCAGCTTCTGTCATTGTTCCATTCCAAACGATTCGAGTTCATCAGAAGTAACACCTTCTGCGGGATCATTAAGTTCTGGCTCCACTAATACACCACCCTTAGCTTTCCAGTCGGCAATGATCTGCCGCAAATCTGGATTGGGAATTACTAAAGGCAATCCACCAATCCTAGTTTTTGCTTCAACATTGTGAGTAGGGTGAACTTGTAAGTATCTTGCATACCGCACTGCTTTTTGCTCATTAATTTTTGCATCGGCCTTCATATAGCCGACCATTGTCGTGAAACCTGAAATAGCAGCTAATACCTCCGGAGGAAATCTAGGAGCGACCTTTACGATAGTATCTGGATTATCCTTGGCACGGTAGTAACGAACGTGTGCAGTAGCAATAACGTTAACTGGCGCTAGGAACAGCTTTAGAAAAGCGACCCTTGCTCGAAAGGCGTCCTGATTATAGACGCCTCTCATATGGTTCTCAAAATCGAATCTCTTACTCTCTTCGAGCTTAGACTTCTTTTCAATTTGAACTTTAGTAATGAGGTCTAGGTCAAGGTAAACCATATTACTAGCAGTATCAATAACAATAGTATCAAAGTGTTTGAAGTCTTTATGCCCCTCCATGAAAGCTTGGGCAATAGCTTCTAGTTGACTAAAACCTTTATAGTTCATAAGCTTAATGCGCCCTGTAGCCAGGTCTGTTGCTAACTCAGGATGGTTATACAGGGACTCATGACCATTAGGATCAGCTATAAGTCCTAGCCTGTATTCTCCAACTCTAAATGCCTCTGTAGTTTTAGTGCTACCAGGTTCACCATAAATCATAATCTTAGCTAAACGTTCAGAAGGGTCGAAGAAATCCTTTGCTAAAGCATTAAGCTCACTAGGAGTAAATTTATGGACGTTGGGATCACGGTCTGCATAATTAGCCATTTAGCCTACCCAATCATGGAGACATAAAGGACAGAAACTTCTAGCAAACTTTTTAGCACTACCAGTTGCTCCTACTTCTTTCATAGACAGCAAATGTTCGTCGATAATTTCTCCTGCTGAGATATATGCATGTCCGCATTCAAAGCATACATAGGTGCCTTTTGGACATAACTCAGTTTGTCCATGAATATAGCAGTAAGTTTTACGCAGCGTCGTCTTTAAGGTATCCATAGGAACGCTTCTTATACATAGTGTTCATAGTTCCACGAATATTGATCCCATTGTCCATCATCTGGCAGGGGTCTTGGAATGGGCAACTGCGACAAACCATATCATTTCTTACAGGTACTGATTCCTTCATCTGTAGTTCAGGGTCTAGATTTTTACGCTCAATAATTCTTTCACTGACAATCATCTGTTGCTCAATAGCAGACTGGCAGCGAGTAGGTGTAATGTCGGTATCATCTTTCTTAAACAGATCAAGATTATCCTTTTTCTCAATCAAGTGCCCAGCAAAACGAGTTCTAAATTGATTCAAATAAGCTTGGGAAACAGGGATGCCAGAGAACTGAATAGTTGGCACATACTTAGGCATCTGTGGATTAAGCTTAAGCATAGCAGGAGTCTTAAAATCGTAAGTAAATTTATGGTCCATAAGCACTATGTTACCAAGTTCCTTACCCTTCTTAACCTTAAGGAGTAAGTCGAGGCGCATAGCGTACCAATACTTGTCTGTAATAGGCAGGTAGAAATCTTCCTCTACTGCAAGAATATCACAGAACTCATGAAGCCTATCGATAGCAAAGTACCTAGACAACAAAGCATGAGCAACTAGGAGATACTCAGGATTAAACTCCTGAGTTACGTACATCTCAGAGAGTCGCTGAATAGCCAGTTTCTCAGCCAGGTCTTTTGGACTACCAGTAGCTAAGGCACTATAATAGATAGCTAGAATTTCGTGACCAGCAATACCAATAGACAATGAGCGTCCAGGGTTCTTAGCCTCTTTATTTAAGCCGAAGTAGAACCACCACTTACGCTCACACGTATTGAAAGCATCTACCTCAGAATTAGAAATAGCAACTGCCCCCTCTGGAAAGGGAGTAGGTGCGTAATCAGGGTTTACAATCATTGCACAAGGCTCCAAAGAATGAGGCTTTTACATCATTACGATGTTCGGCTACAAAAGGAATGTCACATTCATCACACATCAATACACAAAGTGGAAGTCTTGGTTTTCCACAAGGTTCTCCTTTATCTGGCTTATGTACCCAGAATTCTGTTTCAGGGTCTAATGCAAAACCGTTAGCACCATAGTGTGAACAAACTTTATCCCATACTCTTTGGGGAAGATGCGACCAATCTATTTTAACATAGGTGACCATCCCTTGCCCCTTTCTTTCTAGAATCTAGTATACCACCGAATAGACCTGCTGTCAAGCATTAAGTCTATTTGTGCGACCATACCATTCTTCTCGTATATTAACGCTCTTATTGAAAGCTTCTAGACAACCCACTAGATATTTAGCTAAGATGTAATCAGGAGTATTGCTGTCATTTTCTTTACTGTATTTATTAAGAAGTGACCTTAGTTCTTGTTCAAATTCAGAAGTCATCGCCACCAGCCTTTTTCTTTCTGTTGGAGTTTCTTAGCTCCTGCGGCTCTTTCTTCTCTACGTCGCTTTCGTTGTTTTAGAATTTCCTCAGCGCGCCTTTTCTCTGCTTTTGTCTTAGCTTTCTTTTTGGCCGCTTCCAACTTGGAATTGTCATCCTTGCTAGAATGCTTAGGTTTTACGACATTATCGTAATACCATTTTTGCCCATCGTTACTGTTGAACCAAGACATTAGCCGACATTAGCGTTTTCGTTGCTAATAAAGTAAGTCTCAGCATTTGCCCAGGCAATTTGATCCTGACGAAACTTAAGACGAATCTCGTTCAAGTCCTCAACCAGACTGTCCCTATTCTCTTCATCCAATTCAAATGACCAGCAAGCATTCTGATAAACAGAATTAGGGTTACTCTGCCAAACTCCATAAACTCGCTCGGCATAATCTACGACACGCTCATCAACAGTAGACCAATAATCAGCCCACTCTTCCTGAGTCAGCTTATCATCCGAGTTACCAATTGATACATAAACAGTAGAAGTACTCATTAGTCCTTAACCATCCTTATTTTTCGGCTTGCCCAATAGACTTCGGCATCACCCTGTATCTTGGGTGTGGCCTTAGTAATTGGGTCATGATTTTGTCCAAATCCGGATTCATGAACTCTTGATTGATATTCACTGTCATTTGCTGCGTGCCATCTATTATGGCAAACGTGACAGATGCGGTGGACGTTACCTCCTTCATTATTGAGTGTATTTTTATCTGGCCCGTGATGCCTTGCTTGTTGTCGTCCAGTAATACAGCCGACAATTGGAACGTATCCCCCACCTGCAAAACGTAACCCTTGCCATTCACAAGGTGATTCTTTATCAAGGGGATACAATTTTGCAGCTCGTTTGCGCCCGGTGGACTGCTGATCTTTAAGTGAAGAATCCCTTGCCCATCTTCGTGAATGTTCTCTATCATCTTCTTCATCCAAAATAGCATCTACAGGGCTAGTATTATTACAGCAGCAGGGATCTTCTAAAGAAGCACATTCAAAATGGAGACCCGATCCACACGCAATACAAGCCATTATTCGAACACAAACTCTTCATCGATCCAGATGATTTTGGTATCATTTGTACGTTTATGCGTTACAATCTCCTTTAAGTCCTCCATACTGTCGGCCCAGGTCATAGTTTTTAAATCGGAGGTCCAGGCATAGGCTACCTTTCCATTGCTGAATAGACAGCCCTCAATTACAATACCTGTCCCCGAAATGCCAGTAGAGTCAGTGGGTCGATCTACTACAAATCTTCTATGCATGAGTTATTTTGCCTCTTTTTTTCTAAACCAACCGAGAGGAATTAACCATCCAATATACCAACCAACTAATAGACAAGCAGGAATAGAAAACCACGCATAGGGTATTAGCCAGCTAATAGTAGCCCCTACACAAAGTACACCAATATCGACAAGAAATACCTTCTTCCAATTATATTTTCTAAGCATTTAGAATATCTCCTGGTTCATCTTCTAGCCGATTACCACAAAGATTACATAACACGTCATCATCAATAGTAACAGGAAAGTAGGGGTCCGGCGACGGGTCATATCTCTCAGCTTCTTCCATGCATTCTTTATGAATATAGTAAGTGTTAACATCGAAATCAAATCGATAAGCTTCAACCACTATTCTTCCTTAAATGCATCATCAAATTTGTGAAATAAGTCTTGAGCAACTAGAAGTTCTGGGTGCTCAGCAACAAAATCTGATAGACAGTTACGTAATTGCAAGAATTCAATATCGTCAAGTATAACTGTATAGGTGGTATTAACTTCTTTCTTTATTTCCATTAGATATCTTTCCTATGCTTAGGCGTAGCCTTTTTATCAGCTTCTCCTACCCAAATTGTGAGAAAGACTACAGTAGCAATAATAAGAAATACAATTAGTGTGAACACTATTTTCTCCCTAAACGCTTGTTGCCCTGTAGCTAAAGTGAGAGCCTAGAAATTAATTCCAGGATGACCATAGCTACAGGGCAACTCTAAGTGACCAAATGGATTGGTCAAGCTCTGTATCTATGATGCTACCTGGGCAGTTCGGTGATGTCAACGGTTTTGTGGGACAGAACCGACATGCGATAGAAGTTCCAAGGTCCGAGGCTGTCAGCCCATAGGATGTCTATTTTAGTTGGTCTAATTGGATCATTATCACCTGCAAAGGCCGTCATACATGTTTTATTAGTGCCTAGTAAATGTCCTAACCCTAGGAAATGTCCGAATTCATGGCATGCGGTGCTTTGAGCTAAGTATGGACTCGAATTAGAAGGGTCGAAACGTAGTGTATTCTCTCCTATATTCCGGCCGTATTTTGCTTCACCAACTTTTTCCTCGGGTAAATCCTTGATAGTTACTGTAATGCAAGCAGAATTTACCGGACAGGGCTTACTAATAAGGACAAATCTAGTGTATCTAGCTCGATTCCATGAACTAAGTATCTCTGAAAGCGCATAGATTTTTGGAATTTTGATTGCTCTAACGTAGATAGCTTTCTTTAAATTGGTGTCCAGTTTCGGGCTAGGGACTGGTACCCTAGGACTCGGTTTGGCTGCCTCCGTTTGAATCTGGGGCAGTGGTGGGCTCTCCTGACGCCTCTCTATCTTGGATAAGTCGGGTGTACAACTTACCAATAAACTCAAACTCAGTAAAATCTGGATCATCTTCATGCTTTTCAACAGTACCTCCCTCCAACTCAATTAGATAAGCTAGTTGAGCAATAGCATGAGTAACAATAATTACCCAATTCCATTCCCCTTGATCCATAGCACCATTACGTAAGTGTATGAGTTGACGCCTAATGTCATCAATACCTGCATTTGAGTAATCGACGCCTTCAACTTTAGTAATCATGACATTATCGATCTTGTAGAGTAATAATCTTGCATTCTGAATAAAAAGGATCGTAAATCTTTAATCAGCATAATTGACTTCATGTACTCTAAGGAGAGCGTTGTATTAAAGCCCCAGAATTCTCCTTTATCTTCATAATGCTTATGAGTAGTGTCCTTGCAGAACTTGGGGTCATGATCATATAATTCAAAATACCCCAACTCACTTCTTTCTTTACAGAAGTTGGTCCAAAACCAATAGGTCTTAAGTGGCATGTCGCCCCTCTTCTGAAGGCCCATCTAGTAGAATCCTCTTCCATCTCCGGTATTCTGATCGATGCTTAGCAGTTAAAATTCTGGCAGTGTGTAAATGCAGACCTGACCCGCAGCGATAGACATATTGTCCGTTCATATCAGCCCAAAGGAAGGCGGCCCTAGGATTATCTAGGGACCACCTTACCTTTTCGGGCGTGTTGCATTCTTTAGGCTGCTTCATCTTCTATGCCAGCTGGTTTAATACCTCGCAGGATATCAAGCAGTTCTTGCTCAATATCAAGTTGGGTATCTAGCCCTTCAATCATCCTAGCCTTTTGGGCGATGATGCTGTGAAGCCAACTATCAATTGTGTCTTTTACTCGGAGAACATGGACGATTGTTTCCTCTGTTTGTCCAAGTCTATCAGTACGCCCATATGCTTGTGAGACCTTACCCGGATTCCATTCTTCATCCAGAATAACAGTCTGCGTAGCGGCATTAAGATTGAGTCCGACACCACCAGACTTATAATTACAGAGTACGACGTCCCATCTATACGGTTTATCCGATGACTGATGCTTGCGATCAAAGTCAATTTGAATTTCTTGCCGAACGTGATCTGGTGTATCCCCATCGTATCTAATCGCCTTAATTCCAGCCAGCCGTAATCTACGCTCAATTTCAATAAGCGGCTCTTTGAACTGACTGAAAACTACGACCCTATCCCCTTCATCCTCGACAATTCGCTTAAGGTTACCCTCTTCTCCATGCCTATCAATAAGCCAGTCAACCTTAATTGATTCTCTAACCTCGGTACGGAAAAGAACTTCATGAGTCTTGGGGTGTTTAAATTGAATACCAGCAGGCCACGTCATCATCTGGCGTTGTCTAGTGATCATGGCAATCTTATAGAGGACAGGCACAACGCCCTTACTATCCTCATCATTAAGCAAATCCTCAACCACGATACGAGACTTCGCAATAAGAAGCTGATAAGCCTCCCACTGTTCCGGATATTCCTGGGGATCAAGTTCGAGATTATGTACCTGAACTTCCTGCGGAGGCAGCTTAATACCAGCCTGATCCCTATTCCGAGCAACATAGAACGCAGAAATTCTGCTAGCTAGTCTTTCTTCACCACCAAGAGCAAACTTCCATTTACCAGAGAATCTATCCTTCTCGCAATAAGTTCTAAGATACTGAGAGCGGTCAGGGAACATCTGCTCATTAACAAGGTGAAGCAATGGGAAAAAGTCAGCTGGCGCATTAAGTACAGGAGTACCAGTCATAGGAACAAACTGCTTAACCGACCGGAAATCGCCATACTGCTGAGAAATATATTCGCACTTATTACACATACGCTTATGCGGCCAGGAGTTATAGTCCATACCCCAATTAGTAGGTCCAGCACCACAATTAGGGCAGGCGTTCTCAGCCTTAACTAGTTTCTCTACACCACGAAAAGCAATACTATTCATGTCCTTAATCATATGTGCTTCATCGGCAATAATGGTATCGAACTGAATATCAATAAGCTGATCCAATAAAGCAAGATCCTTACGCCACGCTTCGTAGTTAACTAGGACGTAGATTTCGTCCAACCCTGCAAAGAATTGAAGCAAAGGCTTACGAGCAAGCTTAGGTAATCCACCAATAATGTGGGGCGACCTATGCGGGCCCCAAAGCTGAATCTCTCGCTGGTAATTACCCATAACCTCACTAGGCACAATAGCAAGAATCTTCTTAGCCTTAGTAAGATCAGTATAAATGATGGAAGTTAAAGTTTTGCCTAGACCAGGCTTATCTCCTAGCACTGCGCCATGATCAGCAACGGCCATTTTAATTGCACCATCTAGCTGATGTCCCATTGCCTTAACTGTCTTGCCCTGTAGCTCAATTCCTCTACCCCAGGCAAATTGTTCGGCAAGGTCAGTATATTCCTGCATCTGCTTAGCAAACTCAGCCTTAACACGCTCGTTTTCTTTCTCACGAGCAACTTCTCGCTCTTGCTGAGCAATCTGCATCTTGATCTTATTCATCTCGGCTTTGTAGTCACCGAGCTTATTGCGAATAGCTAGATCTTTAGAATTTAGCTGGTTAAGAACACGGTGATGTTCTGTGATTTCTTTGTTTACTGCTTCTTTTTCCTTTTGGGCATCATTCATCAGGTTAACTATCTCAGCTAACCGAGCAGCAGTCTCTTCTAAATTCTTCTGAATCTCTTCGGAACTCATAGTTCTACTCCAAAGATAGCTTTAATAAGGGCAATCGCTACGTCACTATCGTGGGCAATGTTTGGTTCATGAATACCTCCGCATTTCTGGCACTCAATTAAACCTGCCTCAGTAAGCTTACGCTGAAATTCTGCCTCTCTTTTAGCATCTCGTTCCTCAGAAACTTTCTGCCGAGCGTTAGCTTCTGTCTGCTTCTGTTTGTGAATTTTCTTCGAGGCGCTTTTGTAATAGGTACCGGAGTATCGGCTCATTTGTGTAACCACTTTCTTTAGTAGGAGGGAATACCCGTACTACTGTGTTAGTTTCGTACGGGTATTCCCATTCGACGTCAAACATTAGAACGGCGGCAGCCCTTCTGATTCCCAATTCTCACAGTAGCATGAGAAAATATCATACCTGTAGCGCTCGTTGGGGTAAGCGTCCTTTGGATAAACCTCAAGGATAAGATACTCAGTGGCTGCATGAGTATCAAACCGATACTTAGCTTCTGCATCTTGCACAGCAAACATTTCACTAAGTTCTACAATAAGCTTAGGAACCTGTAGCCAAATAACTGGCTCATCAGGATTTACTAGACGATGCTCCTCAGCATCAATCTGCCAGGGCAAGTCTCCGGTAAATACTTCCTTTTTAAACCGGAAATGAGTGTGGGCTACAGGGAGAATCATTTACTTAATTCCTAACGCATTGGCTACGAATTCAACAGTTTCAGTAGAAGTGAGGGTTTCAGGAACGTCAACAATATCGTCAACAAGCATGGTCTCATTATCAACCTGAGCAAGAATGACCAGCAAGAATTCGACATTTTTGGTACGCATAGAGAAAGGCATAAGAGAAAATCCTACATCACCAACAAAATCTTCTTCTGTTGCATCAGATAGTGCAAGAGCAAACTTCTTGCACTGCATTGCGGCAATTGGGTCCTGAAACAATCTATAAAGCAACATCTTACCCATCGCAAAGCCGCCAACACAGATCTGCGCATGCTTAAAAGTACTAAACTTGACTACCTTATACTTAAGCTTGTCGATATCCTCCACATCAGTAATGCCGGCATCATCGACCATTTTTGCGTCTACATAACCTACATAGAAAGGACGGGTCATTGATCTGGCCTCATAAATTCTTGTGTGTATGTGTTGGATTCAGTAGAAATAATTACTCGATCTAATAACTTAGCGAGTGTAGGATTACTTATCGTTCGTCCATCAGAGTAATCTTGGAAGCAATAGATGATTTCCTTAGCTGCTTCGAGTGGCATATTAATTACGATTCTTGGATCATCCGTTGAGAGCCCAAGATTATAAATTTCCACTCGATCTTTACTCATCTAACCTCCATAGGTACGTGGACATAATTGAGGAATTTAGTTACTGTTTCTTCGTCTGCTTGCTTCCAACGGTGACGAAGGATAAATTTCTCAACCATTCGCATGTCGTGATCAAGAGGCTGATCAATATAAATTGCCAGGGAATCCAGATAGGCTTGGAGCTTAGCCTCAGCTTCTACACTGAAAACTGGGATATCTAAATCCCGTCCTAGCCTGAGCATTCGTTGCGTGATTACTACAGGGAAAGATTCTGACATTTAAGCCCACCCCTAGTGAGGCTCATAGAAGCGATCAGACGGTAGCCGCGGCCTATCTGCTCTAATAAGCTTACGAGCATTTTCAGCGGCGGCCTTTTCACCATACTTGATACCAAAAGCAAGCTTACGTGCGGACAATGCCATAAGCTTCCGATTTAAGCTATCCTCTTCTAGTTGGGTTTGAGCAAGTGCGTGCTCAAGCCAAGCAGCATCTTTATGCTCGGCTAGTTTCTCAGCACGCTTATAAGCTTCTTCCCAACGCGCTTCATCACTGAACTGTGTCATGATAGCACTTCCCCACTGTGCACTTAGAATGATCAGCAACAACCTTGAAAGTAATACTCTCTTCCGAAGGAATTACTCCATAATCCTCCTCCCTAATAAGCATGAAAGCGTAAGGGGATTCTTTAGGTGAGTAATGGTAGATAGTTCTCTCAGGAACATCCTCTTCCCGCAGCTTAGAGAGACTAAGGATATTAGTCATGAAATCCATGTAGTCTTCAAAGCCAACGTTGTTCAAAAACTCAGGGACAAGATATTCCATCATGCTGCCAACAGCATTGCGAGCATACTTGAAATCAGGGTAAAGAGAAAGTTCGTACTCTTCGCCATGATCTTTAGCATGATCATCAGGATGATTGTGAGCAGTGGGCTCACCTTTTTCGTTAGGGTCATATGTAATGCACTGCTTACACATCGCGAAACCTGCATACCAGGTAGTCATTTACTTAGTCATCTCCTTATCGATTTCTCTACCGAGCCATTCACAGAACTCGTTGATCCTATAAATGCGCAGCCTGGTATCAGTGTGAATTCTCTTAGGGTCTACGATTTGTGTTCCGTCTAGTGAGCGTCCTTCCGCTAATAGCGTCCTATTACGAGCGGCCCTAGCAAGGGACATTTGTAAGGTGATCTGCCGTTTTCTCATGTATCTTTCCCTGTGTAGTATGGACGAAGCTTATCGACGATTGATTGCAAAGCATTCATCGCAATAGTAATATTTGCTTTATGCTGATTAGGCATAGTTGGAGATGAGTGCATTTCTTGGAGAGCCTTATAGCGGCCCACTACTATGTTAGCTGCGTTTTCTGCTTCTGATTCAGTTAGAGCTAAATTAATCATGTCTGGATCTGGCTCCCATTTCCAAATCATTATCTTCTTTTCTCGGTGGTGAACATAAGTGACATAATGCTAGTGGGCCAGGGTGTGAACGCATTTCTGGGTTGGTATCACATGTTGCTATGTGAAAACCTTCTGGGATATTAGGCTCAGTCTCAATCACTAATGCTTATTCCTATTCTGAGAACCTGGGCGGTGGTAACCACTAGCGAGTTTAGGAGACAAAACTCGCACAGCTTCTTGATAGCCAGCAACTCTACGATCCAACTTAGTAACTACTCGACGCCGAGCCTTAGAAAGCTGGAACTTTGTACGCTTAGTCTTTCTGCGATTCTGTGAACGGCTTACTGTCAGTGTCATCATTTCTTTCCTTAGCTGGGGTGAGATGGGGTTATGACCAGATTTGAGAGCAACTGGCCTAATAACCCCATCTCACAACATCCCTGAGGTACCTATAGCTAATAATTAGTAGCCCGTTTAGTCACTAAAGGCCATTATTAACCTCCTTTTAGGCATTCCTCGGGTTCAGGGTTCAAGTGTACCACGGATAGGCTACCGTGTCAAGCATTAATCGTTTAATTACAGACTGAGCATTTTCCAGTCGAGTCTACAAACCCTTGGCTACAGGAAGTACAGATAAAGAGTAAGCCACAGACATTACAAGTTTTGCCAGCTAGATGGCCTAGCACAGTAATCTCTTTCCAAGGTCCGCCGTCGGTAGCTAGACATTCTTTGTGAACTAGTGGCCCATAAAAAGGTTCGGTATCTAGCCTACGCCCCATTACTTCGTACATTAGCTAACCGTCGCTTAAGTGCGCCCATCCGCCTTTTCTTAATTAGCTCTTCCGGGTCCTCTCGCTGAGGCTTAACCTTAGGGCCCTTCTTAATCGGCGGCCTGCCATAGCGACTAGGCGCAACTCCTACTGACTTACGATTTTGGCGCTTACCTGTCTCGATAGATTCCTCGGCCTCTTCCTCAGTAAGATTAGTACGCTTACCTAACCGAGTTACTCGTGGCATACGATTAATCAGAGGTTCGGTCGTCCTTTTTTGTTCCATGCTTCTTTAACCTCCGGTGTAAGGCTTGAACTCTATTACCATACTTATGAGCCCATCGCTTAGCTAAAGCGGGTTCGTTAGCGTATAGAAATCTACGTTGCTTTTCACTCTTGAAAGGCATTAGGCAGCCTCTTCTCGCAAGACTTTTGAGCACCAAACGCAAAAGCGTCCAGTGAATTGGGTACCTTGATAATCACCCCACTCATTTAATCTAAGAGCTTCAATAAGGGATTCATTACGTAGTAGCATATCTTGATAGACTTCATCAAAACAGTCACCATGCATGAAGTAGTTAGTGAAGCCCTTATCAGGATCGCCTAGACTGATTACCTTAATTGTTTCCACTCAGCGTACCTCCGCAGCCTAAGCATTTCGTATTCTTAATAGCTTCATTAACTAATAACTCAGTCCAGTCTTCTGGAGAGCCACAAGATTTGTGCATATAGGCGTCATAGTTGGTTGAGTCAGCTACAGGGCGAGCCCAAATTACTTTATCTTCGGCTTCCTTATTTTGGGCCTCGACGGCTAATTGATTAAGTCTAAGGTCGATTTCGTCTTGGAGCTTTAGTGCTTTTACTTGCTCCACTACGTCCGGGACTAGGATCTTTTTGTGTGTCTGCGGGTCGAATGCCTCCGTCTTTAATTCCAGGATTTGCTGTGTCGTCGGCCTCTTCGCTTTCAATTCTTCTTGGCTGAGTTCTTCTAAGCTCATTTACTAGCTCCTTCGTTCCATAAGCGGCGGCCATAGTTGCGTGATATTGCCTAGCATGAACTAACCTAATATCATGCTTATTGATATCCTCACCTTTAAGTAGTTCGTAGTGATAGATATTGGCGTAATCTAGATGGAAAGCAGCAGTAGCTTCACCATCAAAAGGTTCATCAGTTAATGCGCTACGTTCATTTGTCACGCCTAAACTCCCTTAGCCATTTCTTATACTCAATGATTTGTTCTAGGGTAGGTACTTCTGGATCTTTGTCATTAGTGAACGTCTTAGTAAAATTAGGCTCACTAGCTAGTGCCGGATGTTTAAGCACTGATTGACAATAGTCTAGCAGGACGAGCAAGAGAGATTGCAACTCAGCGAATTGGTTAATGCATGTTCTCATAGCCATTAAGCGCTCTTGGGGCGTATCGCCTTGAGCAGCGATAAACAGATTAGCTAGCATAATAGGCCACTCGTTTATCGCTTTGGCATTACTATTAAGGCCATTAGTATAGAACTGGTCAATGTTTTTGAGGATTTCGCTAATAGGTAGGTGATCACCCTTCTTACTTACGATTACTGGTAGATTAGAAGTGCCGATACAGGTGTAGACCTTCATACGATTAGCTGTGCGTACGTAACGAATTCTCTTCTGCTTAGCTAGTCTAACAATAGCTTTATATAGGGTGTTATCAGGGATCTCAGCTACAGGGATTAGCTTACGAACGTCCTTGAAACTAAATAGAGGCAAACCCCCTGCTAAAGTAAGAATTCGATCATCAAGTGAGACGTATTCTAGCTCATTAGGCGTTTCAGTCAATCTAATCCCCTTTGTCATTGCGTCTCTGGAACGGACATTGCAGTCAGTCTAGCATACGGGAATTACATTGTCAAGTCTTTAACGGCAATGTGCGGAGAGTAGCTGCTATGACGTGCAAACTGAGCGGATAGTGAGTAGATTTGACTGCAATGTAATAATAGGACTGAGGTGGAAAGTGCAATCTGCTTTCGTTGCTATGTCGAGAGAAAGTTGCAAAGTTGGTAGAGAAGCTGTTGACCAGGGGAAATGATAATCCGATTAAAAAGAAAGACTGCAATCTCATCGGTGGGGAGGGGGAGGGTCTTATAGTACCCTCCCCACGAGATTGCGCAAATTATCCAGAGTTCTCAAAAAAGACAAATGAGTTAATAGATAGGCTAGATTAAAAGGCCGCTGAGAGACTAATTGACTGAAGCCCTGTAGCAGAAGGTAGCGACTCGACAGTAAGTTCCACTCGGACAATAAGAAATCCCCAGGTAGCTATGAAAGCCTACCTGGGGATTTCCCGTGGGATTCGCTACTTAGTAACGCGAATCATGTACTGTACGGGCTCTTTCTTACCCTTTGGAGTAACGGAGTAGGAGAAGGTGGTAACCTCGTTAGCATCCTTCCAATCCGAAACCCCTACCTGCTTATACCAAGCTTCGTGCAAATCATTAGCGGAAAGAGACTCGCCCGTCTCTTTCTTAATCACGACGAGAAGAGCACTAAAGGTAGACTCACCCTTAGCATTTGTGGCCTTAGTCCAGCCCGATTCTCCGGAGAGATCATGCGTGTATTCGAGTGAATCAACGCGAGGCCGACTAGTTCCCTCTCCCTGTCCAGCTTTTGCACCGCGCTTACGCTGGACAATAACGTCCAAGTAATCGAAAAGAGTAACCTTTTCGGTGACACCCTTTGTCTTCAATTCGACATCAAAAGCACCGGCAAAGGAATTAAGCGCGGCAACCTTTTCCTTTTGCTTGGTCTCAAGTTCGGCAATTTCTGTCTCACTCGGGATATCAAGCGTAGGCTTAACAATCTTCTGTGCGGCCGCCTCTGCCTCATTAAAGGCTTTCATTGCGGCTTCCATCTTTTCGCGCAGAGAAACAACGCGCTTATCAGTGGAATTGTCAACAGCCTCACTAACAAGCTTGCCAACATCTCCGACGGAATTAAGCTTCTCGTTAATGGGATTCAATTCGTTAACAATTGATCCCGACGCAAGAACTAGTGAGCGGGTAAGGTCCGGCAAATCCTCCAGCTTAATAGCAGGAGTCTTACGCTCTGCCTCAGTAGTCTCCGGAGTTTCCGGAGTAGTCTCGTCAGGCTTGACGGCAACGTCAGTCATGATGCGTCCCTTTCGGGTAGTAGTGGATGGTGCCTTGCATCGATCCTACCCGCGTAAGTCATGGTACACAAGGATATCTCATAATGCGGACACATTGCTTACAGTAATGCATGGTAGCCCAGCGTAGTTGCGACTAAATGATTAATTACCGACCGACAGACAGACAGTTTCCATCCGAAAACAATAGAAATAGGAATAGCCGCCCTATACTAGCGGCGGCTATTCCTAAGCATTTAGTAAATCTTTATCTCCTTAATCAGTGAATGGTCACTAAAGAAATCGATAAGGGAAATATTGTAAAGGGTAGAGGTCCGGTAATACTTAATCGCGCCGTTTTCATACGTTACGCGAATTACCCAATTCTCATTGCCATTAACGTGCAATGATTCTGCGGAGGTAATGCGCTGATACTTGTGCTCTCTCATTTCACCAATGCTCCAATCACGTAGGCGATTAATATTACCCAAAGAATTACGTTTCCCATTAGTTCACCCTCTTTGCGGCTGATTCAAGCGCTCCCTCGTTAAACGGGTAATTCCAAATGTACGCCAACACAAATCGCGTGGCGTCTTTAATCGTAAATTCATCGGCGGCTCTCGATTGGCGCATTAGGCGCAGCTGGGAATTTCTCATGCTAAAGAGGAATGAATTACGCGTTACATTGTCATAAACAATGTAGTGATGAGTGCTAATGTTCTCGCAGTAGAAGCGCATGGCTAACCTCTCCCTCGGTAGCGGATAAGGCCAGTCTATCACAATTACTACGTTGTACATAAATTGGATTCATTCCAATTTAGGATTCGCTATTAAGTTAAGTAACTTAGTACACTTTGATTGGCATTAACATGTTGTCAAGTTTTGGCGCCATTTCCACTGGCCTGTTGGCCCCAGCTGATCTACGAAAAATGTTATCTCTTACGTGTATACCACCAATCAGGAAGCTCTCCTTCTTTCACTAAATCCATTTCAAGTACGTACCTAAAATATTGATTAGCTGATAATCCTAGCTTTCTAGCTCGCTGTTCCATTGCTAATAGTACCTCGCCCTGTAGCTGGATTGAAAACTGCCTTTTTAAAGGTGTACCACCAGTTAATTGCTTGACTTTCAGAGCTTCCTCTGGTAAGCTAGAGTTAGGGTCAGAACTATGGAGACGTTTCATGAAACACCCCTGGACGCAGTTTAGGGAAAGAGCCGGCTTTACTCAAAATACTATCGCAGAGTACCTAGGCGTGTCTAGGTCCTTTGTGGTAAAAATGGAATCTAGCATCCTTTCCGGGACTCCTAACATTAAACTAATTGAATCTCTAAGTAAAGCTTACGGGATAAGCCCCCTTGAGCTAGGTACTACTTGGGATGGGTATATCCGAGACTCTCGTGCTGACTTTAAAAACTCTTACGCTAGTTTCCTAGAAGTTCTTGGATTTGTCTTCACTAGCCAGGTTCATCCCCTTAAATATTACCGCAGCCAGGTAGGATTAAGTCAAGTAGGTTTTTGTAAGGGATTGTGCATTCACCCTAGCCCTGTAGCCAATTTTGAGCGGAACCAGCAACGAGGAATTCCTCACGGTTTATCTATTGCTTGCAACGAGATAGGCTGGTCTTGTAGGCCCCTTAAAACCGCTGTCGCACAATGGAGAGCTAATGGCTATGCAGACCGAACTTTCTTATCAGCATAAAGTTCGCAGGGTTTTAAATGATTTAAATTATAACGCTGGAGTTGGCTTTCGCGCAGAAGACTACGAGAAGAATTGTGAACGCTTATATAAAGAATTAGATGACTTAGCTAGAGAGCGGGTGAAAGAACTAGATGCCTCTGACGGAGCAGGAGAGCCGCCTAATAATGTTTTGTGAGCAACAATGGTTTCTCTCAGGTAAACTACCAACTCCTGAGCAATTAAGTAAGACGTTTGGTATCTCTCATAAGAAATTGAATGAACTACTTACTAAGTTAAAAGGTTCTTTTGAAGAACGAGGAATGCCTGTTATTGAAGGCCGCTCATTAACACCGGAGCAGATCACTTTAGCTAACACGATGCTGAACTTAGCAGATCAGCGGAGTAACCGAAAGAAATTACAAGACGCAGGGGTTACGCCAACTAAATGGGACGGTTGGATGCAAGACCCCGACATGAAAGAATACATGATGACTCGCTCTAAGCAAATTTTAGAGGGAGCATTGCCTGACGCCCACTTAGCTTTAGTAGAGAACGTTAAGCGAGGCGACTTAGGTTCACTTAAATTTTACTATGAAGTTTCTGGATTTTACACTGGTAAAGAGAACCAGATTGACGTTCGTCAGATATTAAATAAAGTACTTGAAATTTTAATGATTCACGTTACTGATCCGGAAGTGTTGAAGAAAATTTCTAGAGATTTGGCATTACTAGTCGGTCTTGACTCTCCTGCTAAAGTAGAGACACAGGTTGTGAGAGGAGAGATTCTATGACCATTACTTTAACTAACCGGCTTCAAATAAGTAAGCCGGATGGCTCAGAATTTATTAACGTAGCTCTTTTGAATGCTGGCTGGGACAAGACTGATGGTAACTTTGTCCCAGCTGCTAAGATGACAGCTTCTGTAGCACAGTCAGTTCCTAACAACGCTCTAACTCTAGCAGCTTTTAACGTTACTACTTTTGATTCCTATGCTGCTCGTGCTGAGGGCGCAATGGTGAATCTTACTAATGATGCTATTACTATTAGAAAAGCAGGTCTCTATTATGTATCACTTGTAGCTTCATTCGCTGCAAATGCTACAGGGGTTCGTAGAGGCGACATTAGAAAGAATGGGACTTCGCTATTATCTATCGTTGATCTTTCCTTTACCGGTGGTGCTAATGGTGTTAAGATTTCTGATTTTTTTAACTTTGCTGTGGATGATGTTATTACTGGTGGACTGTTCCAAAACTCAGGTGCTGCTCTAAACGCAGATGGTAATACATTTGCAGAAGGTATGGCATTAACAGCTATTTGGCTAGGTTCTCTCTCATGAGTGAGGGATATAAGCCGGAATATGATAGGTCGCAATCGGGTCAAGTTCCTGCTACAGAAGTTGCAAAATTTCATCAGACAGCAGATACTGATTCTTCTCAGGATGCTATTCATCACACTTTAGGTTCTAAACATGATGCAGCAGCGGCCGGGGATCATAAACATATTGTAGGTTCACCTTATACTAAACCTTTAGCGGGAGTAACTATTTCGGGTTCTCGCGGAGGTAATGCCGCTGTAGCTAGTATTATTGATGCATTGGAGAAGCTAGGTGCAACGGACTCCACGACGGCGTAAGCCTGAAACAATTAATCCTGATGACTTCTTTAAGGAATTAGCAGAAAAGCTATCGTTACAGGCTGATGAGCCTAATATCTTAGGCTTTGAGCCTCTAATTAAGCAGGAAATATTCTTACGTTCTGAGAAATTAAAGAAGCTATATGCTGGCGGTAACCGCTCTGGTAAAACTACTGTAGGCATTGTAGAAGACATTGATTGGATGGCAGGAACTAATCGTTATAAACGGACCCCAGATCCGCCGGTACGAGGGCGCATCGTGGGAGTCGATGTCGAAGAAGGCATTAATAAAATCCTGCTACCAACCTTCTCTAGATGGTGTCCGCCAAGTTATTTACGAGGCGGATCTTTTTATAGCGCTTACGATTTAAGTGCTAGAACCCTTTATTTTGAGAATGGTTCATTTGCTGAGTTTATGAGTTATGAGCAGGATGTTCAGAAATTTGTGGGAACTTCCCGTCACTTTGTGCATTTTGATGAGGAACCACCACAAGAAATCTATATTGAATGTCTTGCACGTCTTATTGATACTGATGGTGCTTGGTGGATGACACTTACTCCAATTCTCGGTATGCAATGGATGTATGATGAGATTTATCTTCCCAACTTTGAAAATCCTGATGGTGATGTAGAAGTACAAGTTGTAGAGATGTGGGAGAATACAAAACTCAGCGACAGGGCAATTCAATCCTTCATAGATTCAATCCCAGAAGAAGATCGTGATACTCGTGTAGGTGGTAACTTCATTCGACGTGGTGGAGTTATCTATAAGAAGTTTAAAAAGTCTGTTCACGTCATTGATGAAATTGATCTAGATGATGTTAAAAACTGGGATTTGTATGCATCTGTCGATCACGGCTATAACAATCCTACAGCCTGGCATTGGCACGTAGTCTCTCCGGATGGAGAAGTAATTACCTTTGCTG
>Ga0209382_10000949_pt1 | contig 47020 bp, 50 predicted proteins | sample SoiMetdeltSBSDD5_FD_187599 | JGI IMG/M metagenome (GOLD analysis project Ga0209382, IMG submission 187599) | Bulk soil microbial communities from a Populus tree surrounding site in Tennessee, USA - Soil MetaG P. deltoides SBSDD5 (SPAdes) (version 2) | ecosystem: Environmental > Terrestrial >...
GCTGCACATCGCGAACGACACGCAGTTCGGACTCACGGGCGCGGTGTTCACCGACAACGAGGAGAAGCTCGACCGCGCGCGCGAGGAGTTCTTCGTCGGCAATCTCTATCTGAATCGCAAATGCACAGGTGCCCTCGTCGGTGTGCACCCCTTCGGCGGCTTCAACATGTCCGGCACGGACTCGAAAGCCGGCGGCCGCGACTACCTCGGCCTGTTCCTGCAGGCCAAGGCGATCTCGCGCAAGGTTGGCAAGCAGCCGAAGACGATGGAAGACGCAGAAGGGATTTAGGAAGTTGGGGCGGCGGCTTCAAGCCGCCGCCGAGTAGAATGGAAGCCCATCATGGGTAGAGACCTGAAAGAGCTCATCCGAGAAGCAGCAGAACTGCCGGAGTCGGATCGCGCAACGCTGGCTGGAGTCATGATCGAGAGTCTTGATCCGAAGCCCACGCCTGAGGTCAAAGCAGCTTGGTCGAGGGAGATTGAGAGTCGCGTTCGGGAGATCGACGAAGGGAAGGTCGAACTGCTGGATTGGGAAGACGTTCGCGCGGAGCTCTTCGCTGACGAATGAGGGTGAAGCTTCACCCTCGGGCGCGAGTCGATCTCAAGGAGGCGAGAGTCTTCTATCGTCAACGCAGCCCTCTCGCTGCAGTCGCATTCGCGCACGAAATTGACGCTGCGCTCTCTCGTATCGCCGAAGCTCCGCTGCGCTATCCCAATGGTGACCACGGCACCCGCGAACACATCCTGCCTTGGCGCTTTCCTTACACGCTCGTTTACCGAGTTTACGAAGGCTCGATCGTTGTTGTAGCGGTGGCTCATCAGAGTCGCGAGCCGGGCTATTGGCACGATCGAATCTAGATGATGCGCACCGCCGGCGGGGATCCCGGCTGTCCGCTTTCCGCTAGTTCAACTTGAACGTCACCGTCAGGTTGAAGATCGTCGCCACCGGTTCCCCGTTCAGCGTGCCCGGTTTGAACCTCCACTTGCGCACGGCTTTCTCCGCTTCCTCGGAGAGTCCCATCGGGAGTCCCTTGACCACCTTCACGTTGTCGACGTTTCCCTGCTTGTCGATGATTGCTTCGACGACCACGATGCCGGAAACGCGCGCTTTGCGTGCGGTGTCGGTGTAGTTCGGTTCTCCACGCTGGATCGCGACCGGCGCTTTCACGTCGCCGCCGACGCGTAACGGTCCGCTCGGGACGGGTGGTGGCGGTGGAGGTGGCGGAGGCTCGGGAACCACCGGTGCTTCGATTCCGCCCGTGCCGCTGCCTTCGGTGCCGGTGCCCGTGCCGCCGACCTGACCGCCTACGACACCGCCCTCCACGCCGCCGATCTCTCCTCCCATGACGCCGCCGATCTCTCCGCCGACGACACCGCCGGTGACGCCGCCCGTGACCCCGCCGGCGACTCCGGCGAGTGCGTTACTGGACGTGTCCAGCGCGCTCGGATCCGGATCGGCGGACGTCTCGGGGACATCCACCTTCGGGAGCTCCTTCGGGATCTCGACCGGTGCAATGAACGACGACGAGATCATCGGCTTGGGGATCTCCACCGGCTTCGGAGTGGACGGCTTCGGCGCGCCGCTGCTCTTCGGCGGAGGCGGAGGAGGTGGCGGAGGAGGGGCCGCGCCCTGCGTGATGAAGGCGTCGATCTTTTTCTCGTCCGCGATGTTCTGCGTGACCTTGTGCGTGCCGGCGTATACGATGCCGCCGACGAGCGCCGCGTGAAGGACGAGCGAGACGACGGATGCGCGCATCCCGCGCTTGTTCGGCTTGCTTCGACTCGATTCGAGCAATTCCTTTTGCAGGTCCATAACGGAATGGTTATTTGCAATCGTGCGACCAAGAATCGCGCGTTTATTTTCAAGAGCTTAGCTCTTGCTTTTTTGACGAGCTGCGCCTCGACGACGCCCATCCCGAAGGCGTGGATGAGCGTGCCCGAAACGCCGGCGGTCGCGGCCGTCACGCCGTCCACCGACGGCCCGATCCGCCACGAAAACGGACGCCTCTATCGCGGCGACAAGCCGATCACCGACGCGTTCGCCGCGATCGACTCGTTCGACTACTCCGAGTCGCGCGACGAGGTGATCTTCTCCGCGAAGAAAGGCGCGAGCTTCGACATCGGACTCGCGGCCGGCGACGGCAGCCTGACCAATTGGTTGCCCGCGGACGCCGAGGACGAGCTCGCGGTGCAATGGGCGCCGCGCGGGAACAAGGTCAGCTACATCGTGCGGACCAGGCTCGGCGACATCGTGCGTACCTTTCACATCCCTACGTCGTTCCAGTTTGCCGTCGACTTCGGCACCGCAACGATCCGCTCGCTCACCTGGGATGCGCCCGCCGAGCGGTACACCGTCGTCTATTCGACGCTCGACTCGTCCGAGCGCACCGAGAGTCTCCGCTATGACGGCACAGCACGGCGCATCGAGGCACAGCCGAAGACGACGATCGCGGCGGATGTCATCCCCTTCGCGGCGGACGCATTCGCATTACGGCCACGCGATCTCCGCTACAGCGAGAAACTCCCGCTCGTCGTCTGGATCGCGGATCGCTTCACCTGGAGCGACGCGCGCGCGTCGTTGATGCAGAATGCGCGCGCGGCGTCGATCGTCGTTACACGAGCGCCGGATGAGGCATTCTGGAAGAGCGTTCGCGAAACAGCATGGCTCGATCCATCGAGAATCTATGTCGTGAACGGCACCGGGCAGGACGCAATCAACTTCGTCGCCGACGCGCGCGTTCCAACCGGCCGCTACCTTCGCAAGGGCAACGTCGTGGCCGCCGCGCCCGCTGCTATACAATCGGTCGCCGCCGGCTTCATCACAGAACAGTTGAAGAGGACCAGCCGCACGAATGGCAGCAGCCAATGAGAGCGTGAAGAAAACGACGATCCGCGAGTATTACGAAGCGCTGCTGATCGCAATCGTCTTCATCAACTTCGCACGCATCTTCGCCTTCCAGGCCTTCAAGATCCCCAGCGGGTCGATGGAGGACAACCTCCTGACCGGCGACCACATCTTCGTCAACAAATTCATTTACGGCCCGAAGGACCCGATGGTCTCCGGTCTTCTGCCTCTTCGCGAACCCCGTCGCGGCGACATCATCGTGTTCCGCTGGCCGGACGATCCGAAGACTGATTTCGTGAAGCGCGTCGTCGGTCTTCCCGGCGAGACCGTGACGATCCGCGAGAAGCGCGTATTCATCGACGGACGAGAAATAGCCGAGCCGTATGTGGTCTTTCGCACCGGCGAGACGCTCCGCGCGAATCATCCGGACGCGAATCGCGACCACTTCGGACCATTCAAAGTCCCGCCAGGCGAATACTTCATGATGGGCGACAACCGCGATCGCTCGCACGATTCGCGTTTCTGGGGCACTGTGCCGCGCGCGATGATGAAGGGACGCGCCTTCATGGTGTACTGGTCGTTCGACCTCGAGCAGATGACGCCGAGGAACCGTCTCGAGGAGATCGGGATGGTCCTGCGTTCGTTCTTCCGGAACACACGCTGGAAGCGATCCTTCTTCATCGTCGACCGCAAATACCATTATGGAAACGAGTAATCCGCCAGGCGCGGAAGACGTCGAGACATCGGTGCCCGAGGCCCCGGAGCCGAGCGGCACGGTCATCGACCGCAGCGGTCATCCGATCTCCCGGCGCAGCGTCCCCGAGAACGTGCTGAAGGTTCTGTACCGGCTGCATCGCAGCGGCTATCGCGCGTATCTCTGCGGTGGCAGCGTGCGCGACCTGCTGATGAACCGGACGCCGAAGGACTTCGACGTCGTCACGGACGCGCATCCGAACGAAGTGCGTCGTCTCTTCCGCAACAGCCGCATCATCGGAAGGCGCTTTCGCCTCGTGCACATCATCTTTCAGGACCAGGTCGTCGAAGTGGCGACGTTCCGGCGCGAGCCGGAGCGCGCGATCGTCGCGCCGGAGGATGCGGAGTCCGAGGATTTCCTGATCACGGACGACAACACGTTCGGCTCGCCGCTGCAGGATGCGCGGCGCCGCGACTTCACGATCAACGCGCTCTTCTACAACATCGCCGACTTCTCCGTGATCGACTACGTCGGCGGCATCGAGGATCTGCGCGCGGGCCGCGTGCGCGTCATCGGCGATCCCGATCTTCGCTTCCGCGAGGACCCGGTCCGGATGATGCGCGCCATCGAGTTCGCCTCCCGCCTCGGATTCGAGATCGAGGAGGCGACTTACCAGGGCATCCTTCGCCATCGCGGCGACATCCTCAAGGCCTCGCCGCCGCGCGTCTCCGAGGAGATCCTCGAGCTGCTGCGGCGCGGGTGGTCGCGGGGCGCGATCCGGCTGATGGTCGACACCGCGCTGCTCGAGCCGCTCCTGCCGGAGATCTACAACGCGATCCGTGTCGATCGCGTGCCGTACTTCTGGAAGATGCTCGAGGTGCTCGATCGCACCGTTCAGGCGGGACGAAAAGTCTCGGATGCAGTGCTCCTCTCCGTGCTCATGCTGCCGTGGGTGATCGAGGAGATCGAGGAAGAAGAGAAGCGCCGCGCCGCAACGGGACGCATGCGCATCGCCGAGGTGATTCTCTTCATCCGCGAGCTCACGCAGCCGCTCTGTGCGCGCATGGCTCTCGCAGCGGGTACACGCCATCAGATCGAGCAAGCGCTCGAGACGCTCTGGCGTCTGCTCGAGCCGCCGACCGAGCGCCGCGCGCAGTTCCGCGCCGTCTACCGCGAGCCGTTCAACGACGCGCTCGCGCTGCTCGAGCTTTACGCGCTGTCGTCCGGGCGCTACGTGGACGTGTTCCGTCAATGGCAGGCCTTCGCTCAACGCGTGCGGCGCGCGCAGGAGGAAGGGGAGCAAGTGACGAAAACGACGCGCCGGAGACGACGTCGGAGGTAAACGTAGGGCGCGGCTTCAGCCCGCCCCTCGGTTGCACGTGCGCACGGGAGAGGCGGGCTAAAGCCGCGCCCTACGTTCTCGTATCATGCACGCGTGCCCCCCGAAGTCATCTACGTCGACCACCACGCCACCACCCCGTGCGATCCCCGCGTGGTCGAGAAGATGCTTCCGTACTTCACCGAGCACTTCGGCAATCCCGCGTCGATCACTCACCCGCACGGACACAAAGCGTCGCTCGCCGTCGAAGACGCGCGTGCGTCCGTCGCTCGCTTCTTCGGCGTCGTGCCGGCCGAGGTCTACTTCACCGCGGGCGCGACGGAGTCGAACAACATCGCGTTGAATCTCGTGCAACCCGGCCAGCACTTCATCACCAGCCAGACGGAGCACAAGTCGATCCTCGCGCCGGCGGAACGGCTCTCGAAAAACGGCATCGACGTCACCTACCTCAGGCCCGACGCGGAAGGCTTCATCCATCCCGAGGCCCTCGCCGCGGAACTGCGTCCCGAAACGCGGCTCGTGTCGATCGAGGCCGCGAACGGGGAGATCGGGACGGTGCAGCCGGTCGCGGAGCTGGCCGCGCTCTGCCGCGAGCGCGGAGTCCTCTTTCACACCGACGCGACGCAGGCCGCCGGGAAGATTCCGCTCGATTTCACGAACATCGACGTGGCGTCGTTCTCCGCGCACAAGATGTACGGTCCGAAAGGCATCGGAGGCCTGCTCGTGCGACGCGGCGTCCGTGTGAATCCCGTGATCGTCGGCGGGGGACAGGAGCGCGGAGTGCGCTCCGGCACGGTGAATGTTCCGGCCGTCGTCGGACTCGCTGCCGCGCTGCAACTGCGCGTCGAGGAGATGGCGGAAGAGGCGTTGCGTCTCACGCAAATACGCGATCGCCTCCGCGACCGGCTCCTCGAGGTCATCGCTGGCGTTTCTGTGAATGGACCGCGCGAGTTAAGATTGCCGGGGAACTTGAACGTCAGCTTCGTGCGCATCGACGCCGAGTCGTTGCTCCCCGCGATGAAACGCTTCTCGCTCTCCTCGGGCTCGGCCTGCAGTTCGGGGGAGAAGGGACCATCGCGGGTGCTGAAAGCGATCGGTGTCGATGACGCGGCGGCGATGGGCTCCGTTCGAATCGGTCTCGGAAAATCGAACACGGCGGAACAGATGGAGATGCTGGTCGACGACCTTCAGCGCGCCGTCCGCAGATTGCGGGAGATCACGCCGGCATGAGCGCCGCCGCGCCCGGCCGGATCCTGCTCGTCGATCACTCGCGCGGAGCGCTGCTGTTCCAGGAGACGATCCTGCGCCGCCGCGACATGCTGATCATGACCGCGCTCGCGGGCTCGGAAGGCCTGGCCAAGGCGCGCATGGAGAAACCAAACCTGATCATCTTCGGCTACGACCTCTTCGACATGGCCGCGCCGGAGTTCTGCCGCGAGGTCCGCGCCGACGAGACGATTCGCGGGGTCTCGCTGTTGCTGGTGTGCGATCGCGAGAGTCCCGAACACGGCGATCTCACGCTTTCCGCCGGCTGCAACGACGTGATCTTCCGCCCGCTCCAGAAGCCCGAGCTGGACGCGAAGGTCGAGCGGCTGACGCAAATCCCGGTGCGCCGCCAGCTCCGCACGATCACAAAGATCGAGGTCTCGCTCGAAAAGAACGGCCGCTTCATCCTCGGACGCAGCATGAACATCTCCTCCAACGGGATGCTCATCGAGGTGCAGCGCATGCTTCCGCAGGATGGCCCGGTGCGGCTGCATTTCTATCTGCCCGGTGATCCCCGCCCGCTGCAGATCCTGGCCGAGGTGCTGCGGGCCGAGTTCACGGGCGCGATGTCGAAGTACGGGATGCGATTTATCGAACCGACCGAAGATGACCGTGAGAGGATCTCGCGGTACGTGCATCGTCTACGCTCGAGAGAAACGATCTGATGTCTACACTCGAAGACGCCATCACCGCCGCGCGGCAGGAAGACTTCCTTTCCGCTCTCACGCTGTTCCTCAGTGTCTACGGGACCGAGGACTCGCCGCCGATCCGCTCGCCGAAAGATGCCAGCGGTCTGTCGTTCTTCGGCCTCGCGCTGGCGCTGATGTCGAAGAAGTACAAACCCGCGATCGATCTCTGCCGACGTGCGATCGACCTCGAGTTCTACAACGGCGATCACTACGCGAACCTCTCGCGCGTGTACCTCGCCGCAGGGAATCGTAAGAAGGCCGTCGAGACCGCGGACCAGGGTCTCAAGCTCGTGAAAGGCAACGATTACCTCAACCGGGTCCGCCGCTCCCTCGGCGTGCGCGCCCGCCCCGCCGTTCCGTTCCTCGACCGCACGAACCCGATCAACGTCTCGCTCGGTCAGGCACGCCACGCGAAGAAGGTCGCGGATAAAGAGGCGAAGAAGAAGCGATGAACGATGAACGATGAACGTCGTCACGGTTCATCGTTCATCGTTCATCACTCATCGTTCTATTTCATGTACTTCCAGTTCCGTGCCTTTCCTTCCGCGATCCACTCGATTGCCTGCACGAGTCGTTTCTGCCGCGTGGCTTCCTGCTTCGCCTCGGTGATCCATTCGATGTACTCGCGGCGGTGACTGGGAGAGAAGGCGTCGAAGGCCTTCTTCGCCTTGGGTGACTTCTTCAGCGCGGCGGCGAGATCGGCCGGCACCTCGGCTTCGCCGCGCTGCTCGCGCGGTGCGCGCTCGACCTTCACGCCCTCTTCGTTCAGCTTCACGGCCTGGCGGACGTACTCGATCAGCACTTTCTCGGACGGCAGATCCTTCACGCTCGACACATTCCTGCCGGCCATCGTCTCGCCGAGGATGCCGTGCGGGTCGTCCATCAGATTCGCTTTCCAGAAGCCCCACCGCACGTGCTGTTTGAACGCGGCCATGCCGGCGAGGACGCCCTTGTACTCGAAATGCGGGACGCTCCACTTCAGCACCTCGGTGATGTCCGGATTCGCCTTGTGAAACGCCTTGCGGATGCGCTCGAGAATCGGCTGCGCGAATGGAGGGGCTTTGGCGATGTAGCGGTCGACGTCCGGCGAGGTGTTGTTCATGACGAAAAGTCTACAATGCGGCTCTCGCATGGCACAGACCACGGCGGAGTTCTGGGATCGGCAATCGCAGGCGGCGGCGCCGGTGTACTGGGCCGAATATCCGCTCGTGCGTCGCTACGTGAACGAGTGCGTCACCGACTGCTGGTGGGGGTACCCGACGCACGGGTTCAAGGCGGCGTGGGGATACAAACCGCTCGCGTGCGGGCTCTCCATCGGCTGCGGCATTGGACTGCTCGAGAAGGACCTGCGATGGATGCGCATCTGCGAGGAAGTCGACGCATACGACATCTCGCCGGAGGCCATTCGCATCGCACGCGCGCAGGCTCTGAAGGACGGAGTCGACCGCGTTCACTATGAGGTCGCCGATTGCGAGCGCGTCGATTATCCGGAAACGCACTACGACGCGGTCTTTTTCAACGGCTCGATGCACCACATGAGCGATCCCGCGGCGTTGCTGGACAAGCTTCTCGTCGCGTTGAAGCCGGGTGGACTCCTTTTTCTCGACGATTACGTCGGCCCGTCACGGGACGAGTGGTCGGACGCGCATCTCATCCACGCACGCGAGGCCTACGACGCACTGCCGCCGTCGTGGCGGACCGTCGACCACCTCGAGCCGCCCTACGACGCATCCGATCCCTCGGAAATGGTCGCATCGAGCGCGATCCTCCCCGCGGTCCACGCGCGCTTTCTCATCGCGTGGGAGAGGCCGTATTGGGGCAACCTGCTCTATCCCGTTCTTTCGCACGTCAGCGCGAGCGCAGGTACATCTCCTGATGCGGAGCGCATTCTCGGCACGCTGATCGAGCGCGAGAAGACGCACGTGCGTGAGGGTGTGTTCCTCTCGCCGCTGTTCATCTGGCTGGTGGGGCAGAAGCCGTCGTGATTCTGCGCGTCGTCATTCCGGATGACTACCAGGACGCGGTGCGCGGATTGGCGTGCTTCACGAGACTCGCGCGGCACGAAGTCACGATCTACAACGATACGGTGAAGGACATCGACGCGCTGGCGGAGCGGTTCCGCGACGCGGACGCGCTGGTGCTGATCCGCGAGCGGACGTCGATCGACGACGCGCTGCTCGAGCGCCTGCCGCGTCTGAAGCTGATCAGTCAGACCGGACGCGGTACGGCGCACATCGACGTCGAGGCATGTAAGCGCCGCGGAATCAAGATCGCCGTCGGTACGGGCTCGCCCATCGCGCCGGCGGAGCTGACGTGGGCGCTGGTGATGGCCGCGATGCGCCACATTCCTCAGGAAGTCGCACACATGCGCGCAGGTCTGTGGCAGGGGAGCCTCGGCCGCGCACTCCGCGGACGCACCCTCAGCGTGTGGGGCTACGGCAAGATCGGCACGCTGGTCGCGGGCTACGGCCGCGCGTTCGCGATGAACGTGGTCGTCTTCGGCCGCGAAGGATCGCTCACGCGCGCGGAAGCGGACGGCTATGCGACGACGACGCGCGAAGAACTGTTTGCGCGCGCGGATGTCGTTTCCTTGCATCTGCGGCTCACCGAGGAAACGCACGGCATCGTCACGGCGGAAGACCTCGCGCGGATGAAGCGCGACGCGTTGTTGGTCAACACCAGCCGCGCGGAGTTGATCGAATCCGGCGCGCTCCAAGCCGCGTTGCGCGCAGGACGTCCCGGCTTCGCGGCGGTCGATGTGTACGAAGAGGAGCCGTTGTCGACACACCCGCTCCTCGGCATGGACAACGTTCTCTGTACACCGCACCTCGGCTACGTGGAGCGCGACAGCTACGAGCTGTACTTCGGACAGGCGTTCGACGCGGTGAACGCATTCGCGGAAGGATGAATGGGGGGGCCGGCGCCTCGCCGGCCGTACCGCCGGCCCCCGGCCGGCGGGGCGCCGGCGGTACGGCCACCGGGGCGGTGGCCCCCCAAGCTCTTACCCTCGGTACCACCGCGCGAGCCGCTCGAGCGATACGCCGAGGTGATACGCCGCGATGATGAGCCAGTTCAGCGCGGACGTCCGGATCACGCCCTTCGTGAGAAAGCGGCGTCCGGACGTTCGCACTTTCAGCGGCAGGATCGCCGCGCGCTTCATCGCGCGCGCGAGCACGTAGTCCTCCATCAGCGGCAGCTCGGGATAGCCGGGAAACGTTTCGCGATGGAAGAACTGCGCCTGATCGCCCCATGGCGCGCGCGTGAGTCGCGTGCGCAGGTTGATCATGAATGCGACGAAGCGCAGCCGGAAGGCGGGCTCGATGAATTCGACGAGGAATCCACCGCAGTCGGCGTCCGCGTGGATCACAGCGTCCGCCGCCCCGGCGGGCAACAGCGTGTCCGCATGCAGGAAGATCAGAACATCGCCCGTCGCTTCCTCGGCGCCGCGATTGAGCTGTTTCGCGCGGACGCGCTCGCCCGCGATCACGCGCGCGCCGCGCGACTCCGCGATCGCGACCGTCGCGTCGCTGCTTTCGCCGTCCGCGACGATGACCTCGTGCACGCCCGCGGCGAGCGCCGCGCCGATCGTCGCGGCGATTCGCGTTTCCTCGTTCAGCGTCGGGATGATCACGCTGACTCGCGTCACAGAAGCCTCGCCAGCGTCTTCACGCCTTGCGTCATCGCGGTGTGGGTCAGGCCCATGTAGCCGAGGACGAGACCGTTGCGCGGACGTCCCGCGTAGAGACGCGAGAGCGTCGGCAGATCGAGTCCTTCGCGCGCCGCGCGCGCGGCGAGGTCGCGGTCGTTCTTCTCCACGAACGCGACGATGCGAAAGCCGGCGTTCGCGGGTCCGAGCTCGACGTCGAGGTGGCGCTCGAACAGACGTACTGCGGCGTCGCGCCGCTCGCGGTACAACGCGCGCATCCGTTTCAGATGCGCATCGAAGTGGCCGAAGGCGATGAAATCCGCGACCACGCGCTGCATGAAGGGAGGCGGGTGGCCGTCGACCTGCGTGCGCGCCGTGACGAACGACGGCACGAGATCCGGTGGCAACACGACATATCCGAGGCGCAGCGACGGGTAGAGCGTTTTCGTGAACGTGCCGACGTAGATCACGCGCCCCGCGGAGTCGAGTCCCTGAATCGCCGTCAGTGGGCGACCGTCGTAGCGGAACTCGCCGTCGTAGTCGTCCTCGACGATCCACGCGTCATTGCGGCGCGCCCATTCGAGCAAAGCCAGGCGCCGGTCGAGCGACATCGCGGCGCCGAGCGGGTAGTGATTCGAGGGCGTGACATAAGCGATGCGCGCGTGCGGCGCGAGGGCGATGCCCTGCGCGACGTCGAGACCTTCGCCGTCGACCGGCACCGGCACCACGCGTGCGCCGGCCGAGGTGAGCGCGGCGCGCGCGCCGTAGTAGCCGGGCTCCTCGATCCAGGCCGCTTCGCCGGGATCGATGAGGAGCTGCGTCAGAAGATGCAGAGCCTCCTGCGAGCCGCTGACGATGACGACCTGCGACGCGTCGCAGTACACGCCGCGCGCGGTGTTGAGGTACGTCGCCACGTTCTCGCGCAACGACGCCTCGCCAGCGGGATCGCCGTAGATGAGCGACGCGTGATCGAGCCTCCGCGCGTGCGAGCCGATCAAGCGCTGCCAAGTCGCGAGCGGGAAGTGCTCCAGCGCGGGAACGCCCGCCGCGAACGGCTTCACGATCAGCGGCTCGACGCAGGCCATCGACGCGCCGGCGGTGCGTCCGCGTTCGGAGAGGGCGCGGCGGCCTTCGAGTCGCGCGGTTCGTTTCTTCGGCAGCGGCAGCTCGCAAACGTACGTTCCCGAGCCGACGCGGCGCTCGACGTATCCCTCGCGCTCGAGCTGCGCGTACGCTTCTTCCGCGGTCTTGCGCGAGATGCCGCGCTGCGCGGCGAGCTCGCGCGTCGACGGCAGGCGCGAGCCTCCGCGCAGGACGCCACCGACGATGGCCTGCCGGATCTCACCGAAGAGCTCGCGGTGAAGTGGCCTCCTGAGCGTGCGGGAAATGGTCTCCATCAGGGGACCATCATTGTCGCACCATTTGAGATATGGATCACAGAACAGAGGACATCAACACTGCGCTCGCACATTTCGAGAGTCGTCTGGAGTGGGAGATCGACGCCGCGGACCTGCACGCGAATCCCGGCGCGTACATCGTCATCGACGCGCGCACGCCCGAGGCCTTCGCGACCGGCCACGTTCCCGGCGCGATCAACCTGCCGCATCGCACGATCACCGCGGAGTCGGCGCAATTTCCGAAGGACGCCGTGCTGGTGACGTACTGCGACGGCATCGGCTGCAATGCCTCGACAAAAGCCGCGGTGAAGCTCTCGCGCCTCGGCTATCGCGTGAAGGAGATGATCGGCGGGATCGACTGGTGGAAACGCGACGGACTGCCGGTGCACGACGGAGAGACGGCGACGCACGCGGTGGTCTGCGGATGTTGATCGCGCTGGTGACCTGGCGCGGGCTTCCCGAGCTCGCGCCCGACGATCGTCTGCTTCGCGATGCGCTTCTTCGACGCGGGGTCGACGCGCGCGCGGTGGTGTGGGACGACCCGCAGGCCGACTGGCGGAGTTTCGACGCGATCGTGGTCCGCTCGACGTGGGACTATCACAGGCGCATCGACGAGTTCCGCGCGTGGCTCGACTCGATGGAAGGCCTGCCGCTGTGGAATCCGCCGGCGATTTTGCGCTGGAACATCCACAAGTCCTATCTGCTCGACCTGCAGGCGCGCGGCGTGAACATCGTGCCGACGCTCATCGTGAGGGACTACGTCGTGAAGCCCGCGATCTCCGCAACCGCGTATCGCACCGAGCGCCACACCACCGATCACGACGTGCTCGTCCAGCCGTTCGTTCCGGAGATCGCCGCGGATGGCGAGCTCTCGTTCGTCTTCCTCGGACGCAAGTTCAGTCACGCGGTGCGCAAACGTCCGGGCAACGGAGACTTCCGCGTGCAGACGGAGTTCGGTGGGAGCGTGGAACCGTTCGCGCCTTCCGCGGATCTCATCGCCCAGGCGGAGCGCCTCGCAGCCACCCTCGGCGACGAGTGGCTGTACGCGCGCGTCGACTGTGTCGTTCGCGACGGACGGCTGATGCTGATGGAGCTCGAGGCGACGGAGCCGTCGCTGTTCCTCGACGCCGTTTCCGCGGAGCGTTTCGCGGATGCGTTAACGTAGCGCGCGTGAACGCGTACGTGCTCGTCGGCGGACGCTCGCGGCGCATGGGCGCGTCGAAGGCGGAGTTGTTTCTCGAGCGTATTGTGGCGGCGGCGCGGCCGGTGTTTGATGAGGTGATTGCAGTGGATCGGTTGGCGGTTGGCGGTTGGCGGGAGGCGGGAGGGATCCGCACCATCTTCGAAGAGCCTCACGACCTCGCGGGCGCGATCTTCGGCGTCGTGCGTGCGCTACGCGATGCGCAATCGAAATGCTTCCTGCTCGCCGTCGACTATCCGCTCATCACCTCGGACGTCCTGCGCTTTCTTCGCGACGATGGCCGCACCCCTGAATGGAACGGACGTCCGCAGCCGCTCTGCGCGGTGTGGGACGCCGCGCTGCTGCCGCGCATCGAGGAGCGCATCGCGCGCGGTGCGCTCGATTTGCGCGGCGCTGCGGAAACGGAGATCATCGCCGAGTCCGAGTTGCGCTCGCGTTTCAGCGGCGAGCCGCTGCTGAACGTCAACACGCCTGAGGAGTGGGAACGTGCCCAAAGATTTCTCGCATCTCGATGAGACCGGCGGTATCTCGATGGTGAACGTCGGGGCGAAGAGGATGACGCAGCGCGAGGCCGTGGCCACGGCGACGGTGAAGATGACGCCGGCCACCCTGAAGAAGCTGATCGAGCGCGCGCTTCCGAAAGGCGACGTCCTCACCACCGCGAAGGTCGCCGGCGTCCTCGCCGCGAAGCAGACCCCGTCGCTGATCCCCCTCGCTCACCCGCTCGCGCTGGAATCCGTCGACGTGACCTTCGACATCGATTCCGACGCCGGCACGATCGAAGTGCGCTCGATCGTCCGCTGCGAAGGGAAGACCGGCGTGGAGATGGAAGCGATGACCGCCTGCGCCGTCGCCGCGTTGACGATCTACGACATGTGCAAAAGCGCGGAGAAGGGGATCGTCATCGAGGGACTGCAGCTCATGCGGAAGAGCGGAGGGAAGTCCGGGACCTGGGAGAGGAATTGAAAATTGAAAATTGAAAAATGTCAGCGGGCCGGGTTAGCCGGTTTTTCAATTTTCAATTTTCAATTTTCAATTCAGTTCCGGCGCTGCCAGGGCAGTCGTCCATCACTCACCGGCGGGGCACTCTCCGCCTGCGCCTCCGCCGCGACGAGCTGTTTGTGGATCGACCCCAGCATGCGCGCGTCGGTCGCCACGGCTAAATCCACGAGCTTCTGCCGTTCCTTGTAGCCGTTGAACGCGACGACGAAGCGGTCGATGCGGAAGGCGACGGCGCGTCCGAGGTACTTATCCTCGGCGGTGAAGTTGTCCTCGCCGAGGTTCGGGATCGGGTCGAGGAGCTTGCCGTTGCGGATGTAGAGATTCTCGTACGCGTCGAGGATGCGCGTCGCCGCAGCGCGGTTCGCGGAGGGGATGATCAGCCCCTCCTGCACGTCGCCGGCGATGTTGAACTTCGCCTGAAACGAATTGCCGAGGATGGCCTGGCCGAAGCCGCTGTCCGCCGAATAGCGCTCGCTGTTTGCGACGCGCGCGTCGACCGGGAAGAAGTTGAACACCGCGGGCTTCGACGGCGCGGCGGGCATGCGCTCGGCGACGAACGTCGCCAGCTTCGTCAGCGCCTCGAACGCATTCGCCGAACCGCCGGTCACGCGCACGTAGAACGGTCCGCGCCAGAGATGCACCGCGAACTTGCTCACGTACGCCTCGTTGTCGATCGGGAGGAACCGTCGCGCGGCGTCCTTGCGCATCGAATACGCGCCGAACGCTTTCACGAAGTCGGGGAAACGGAAGATCTCCACCGTCGCGAAGCCGCGGCCGTCGAGCGCGACGTACTTGCCCGCGGTCACGTCGATGACTTCGTAACGCGTGAAGTGCTGCCCGTCCGCGCCGAGGTACGTGCCCATGCGGTCGCCGGGGACGACGATCGGATCTTCCTCGAGCAGCCAGCCCTGCGCCTCCTGATGGCGGGGGAGGAACTGCAGGCTCGGCGAGTCGATGAGTGTGAAGTCGATCTCCGGCTCGGCCGGACGCGGCGCCGCCGCGGCCTTCTTCGCGTCGCCTCGGCAGGCGAGGAGGGCGAGAAGAAGAGCGATCAAGAACGCGGACCGCCGGCGTCCTCGCCGGCTGACCGCCACATCAGCCGCCGAGACGGCGGCGGTCCGCACATGCATCACAATGACCGCAGAAAATCCACGGTCACGCGTACGCCCGCTCCCGTTGCTCCTCGCGCCTCGCGTGGTGTCTCGCACTCGGCGTACGCCGTGCCGGCGATGTCGAGATGGGCCCATGACGGACAATCGACGAACTCCTTCAGAAAGACTGCCGCGGTGATCGCGCCGCCCCAGCGGCCGCCGGTATTCTTCATGTCCGCCCATTCGCTGCGGATCAGATCCTTGTACTCGTCCCAGGCTGGAAGTCTCCAGAGGCGTTCGCCGACGCGCTCCCCCGACTCAATCAACTTCTGCGCCAGCTCGTCGTTGTTCGCGAAGAGTCCCGCGGCCTCGCTGGCGAGGGCCACGACGCACGCGCCGGTGAGGGTCGCGTAGTCGATGAGGTGATCGGGCTTCAGTTGCGACGCGTAATGCAGCGCGTCGCCGAGGATCATCCGTCCCTCGGCGTCGGTATTCACGATCTCGACGGTCTTGCCGTTCATCATCGTGATGATCTCGCCCGGCTTGTAGGCGCTGCCGCTGGGGAGATTCTCCGTCGCGGCGAAGATGCCCGTGATCTTCACCGGCAATGCGAGCTTCGCCGCGGCCTCCATGATGCCGACCACCGCCGCGGCGCCACACATGTCGAACTTCATCTCCTCCATCTTCTCGGCCGGCTTGATGGAGATGCCGCCGGAGTCGAAGGTGATGCCTTTGCCGACCAGCGCGACGTGCTTCTTCGCCTTCCGCGGCGCGTACTCCATGATCACGAAACGCGGCTCTTCGACGGAGCCGCGATTGACGGCGATCAGGCCGCCCATCTTCATCTTCGCGATCTCGCGCTTGCCGTACACGGTGCACTTCACGCCAACGCGCTTACACACTTCCTCGGCGCGGTTCGCGAGCTCCGTCGGTGTGAGAACGTTGGCCGGCGCGTTGGCGAGGTCGCGGACAGTCTGGACGGCTTCGCTGATGACTTTCGCTTCGTTCCCGAGATGTTTCGCGCCAGCGTTGGGCGCGATGACGGTGCCGCTGATGGCGATTCGCTTCTGCTCTTTCTTGACCGTGATGTAGGGGTCGTACTTGTAGTCACTCTGCGCGAGCGCGTCGGCGACGGCGAGCGCGGTAGCGTCGGCGTCCATCCGCGGCAGCGTGTAGGGAAAAAGGACGGCGATGTTCGCGTCGCGATGCTTCTTCGCGGTGCGTCCGGCGGTGGTCACGGCGCCGCGCATCGCGCGGTGCGTGATCGCGTCGGCTTTGCCGAGGCCGATCAGCGTGAGCTTGCGGGGCTCGCTGTTGAGGACGGTGATCGTTTCCTCGGCGCGGCCTTCGAATTTCGACTCGCGGATCGCTTTCTTCACCACGTCTAGGGGAACGTCGTGTTTGCCCTCGGCGAGGATGACGAAGAGGTGATCGATTTTCGAAAGCTTCGGGTCGCGGGCGATGTCGATTTGCATGGCGGGCGCATTCTAGCCTGACGATGTTTATGATCGTGTTTCCATGGAGAAACGTCACATCGAAGCGTCTGTCGTCTGGCGCGCGCTGGAACGCCCGGGCCTCGAGCACTGCCGTCTTTTCTCGGACGGTCTGGAAGGCGACGTCGTGGTCGTCGTCGACGGGCGTCCATGCGCCTTCCGATATCGCGTGCGGTTCGACGCGGCGTGGCGGACGCAGGCGGTCGAGGTCGAGGGGTGGCTAGGCAGGGAGCCGTACGCGATCTCGTTCGCGCCGAACGGGCTCGCCGGCTGCACCGACGCCGATCTCGGCTTCACCCCGTCGACGAACACGCTGCCCATCCGTCGATTGAATCTCGCGATCGGCGAGGAGGCCAGCGTCTCGGCGGCCTGGCTTCGCTTCCCTCAGCTCACGCTCGAGCGTCTCGACCAGACCTACCGCCGCACGGGCGAGCGCACGTATCGCTACACGAGCGCGACGGGGTTTACGGGTGAGTTGGAGGTGGACGAGCACGGGCTCGTGGTTACTTACGAGGGTGGGTGGGCTCGAGAGTGAAGGGCTCGTCACCGGCGTTGGTCTCACGCCTCGGGATGCCGTGGTGCTTCACGATCAGCTCGACCCACTCCTGATACTGCCTCGCGGATAGTGGTCTGAGATTGCGCGAACGCTCGAGCGCCTCGAGATCCGCGGCATTCAGCGGCATGTCGCGATCGAAGTCGAGACCTTCGAATGGATCAGCGTCGTTCTTTTTCGAGCTCATCGTAAATCTTCAACAGTCCCTGCTGCGAAAAGTACTCCCGGACTCTCTCCTGGTCCACACCCGGCAGCGCCATCAGGAATGCTATGTCAGGAGCGTCGATGAGCACTCGCATCGGGCGACTCTTCATTGCGTGCACTTTCATCGCGATCAGATGTTCGGGGCGCAGCACAGGCAGGTCGATACCGAATGTGTTCCGGCGAGTGGCTCCGCTGAAGAGCGCTTCCGCGGTGTGGCCATATAGGTAAAGGAAATCGACATGTCCGAGATCGCGATCCGAATGGTAATGATTCGAATAGCCTTCGGAGGAAAATGCAGTCTCGTATCCGAGCGACTCGGCGTATGCGACGACCTCGTTGCGACGTGTTCCATCGACCGCAAGGTCGACGTCGTGCGTCACGCGCTGGTGCCCCCACGCGAGGAGCGCATTGCCGCCAGCGAGTGCGTACCGAATCCCTGCGCCCTCGAAAAACTCCACGAACCGCCGCAGCACCTCGTCAAACTTCACCCTCCGAGGATACCTCCGATGGTAATTTGGCCGGACTCATGCACGAGGATGGACGCTGAATGCCGTATCGAGTTCTGGTGATCGACGACGAAACCGGTATCCGGGAAGCAATCCGGATGACGCTGGAGTACGAGGGCTACAAGATCGACGAGGCCCGTTCGGGGCAGGAGGGGCTCGACAAGGCCGCGAAAGTTCCGTACGACGCAATCCTGCTCGACATCAAGATGCCGGTGCTCGACGGCATCGAAGTCCTCGAGAACCTGAAAGAGCAGCGCATCTCCTCTCCCGTGGTCATGGTCTCCGGTCACGGCGACGTCCACACCGCGGTCGAATGCACGAAGCGCGGCGCGTTCGACTTCCTCGAGAAGCCTCTCAATCGCGACAAGCTGCTGCTGACCGTCCGCAACGCGGTGCGCCAGCGGTCGCTCGAAGAAGAGAACACCGAATTCAAGGAAAAGCGCGAGAAGGAGTACCAGCTCGTCGGCGCCTCGCAGATCATGGCCGAGCTGAAGTCGCAGATCGAGCGAGCCGCGCCGACGAAAGCGACCGTGTTGATCACCGGCGAGTCGGGCACGGGCAAGGAGCTCGTCGCGCGCGAGATCCATCGCCGTTCCACGCGCAGCAGCCGGCCGTTCATCCAGGTCAACTGCGCCGCGATTCCCAACGAGTTGATCGAGTCCGAGCTCTTCGGACACAAGAAGGGCTCGTTCACCGGCGCCGTGCGCGATCAGATCGGGAAGTTCGTGGCCGCGGACGAAGGCACGATCTTCCTCGACGAGATCGGCGACATGTCCGCGGGCGCGCAGGCGAAGGTGCTGCGCGTGCTGCAGGAAGGGGAAGTCGAGCCGGTCGGCTCCGCGACGGTCGTGAAGGTCGACGTGCGCGTGATCGCCGCGACGAACAAGAACCTCGAGGAAGAGATCCGCAACGGACGCTTTCGAGAGGATCTCTACTATCGCCTCAACGTCATCCCGATGCGCACGCCGCCGCTGCGCGAGCGTCGCGAGGACGTGCCCGTTCTGGCGCAGCACTTCGCGCGGCTTTTCTCCGAGGAGCACAACTATCACCGCAAGGAATTCACGCCCAATGCGCTGAAGGCGCTCGCCGACGCGCCCTGGCGCGGCAACGTGCGCGAGCTGCGCAATATGATCGAGCGCCTCGTGATCATGGTGCCGGCGGACAAGATCGACGTCACCGATCTCCCCGCGGAGTTCTTCCGCACGCCGACGGACATCATCAGCACGGCCATGCGCCTGTCGACTCTGCAGGACTTCAAGGACGAGGCGGAGAAGGCGTTCATCGTCGCCAAGCTGCGCGAGCACGGGTGGAACGTGTCGAAGACGGCCGAGTCCATCGACACGCCGCGCTCGAATCTCTACAAGAAGATCGAGCAGTACAACATCAAGCGCGAGGCGGGCGCGGGCTTCACGGGAGCCGATGGCGTCGACGGGCAGTAACGGCATCCGCCCGATCGGAGTGTTCGATTCCGGCGTCGGCGGTCTGACGGTGTTCCGCGAGATCGCCCGCGCGCTCCCGCGCGAGCCGCTGATCTACCTCGGCGACTGCGCGCGCGTCCCGTACGGCACGAAGTCTCCGGAGACGGTCGTCCGCTACTCGCTCGAAGCCGCGCGCCATCTTCTCGGCCGGAACGTGAAGATGCTCGTCGTCGCTTGCAACACCGCGACCGCGGCCGCGCTCCCGATCCTGCAGAAAGAGCTGCCGATCCCGGTGATCGGCGTGGTCGAACCGGGCGCGCGTGCGGCGGTCGAGCGCACGTCCGGCGTCGTCGGCGTCATCGCGACCGAGGGGACGGTGCGCTCGAAGGCGTACACGATCGCGATCAAGAGCCTCGATCCCGACATCGAAGTGATTGAGTCCGCCGCGCCGTTGTTCGTCCCGCTCGCGGAAGAAGGGTGGGCGAACACGCACGTCGCGCGCGAGGTCGCGGAGATCTATCTCGAGCCGCTCATCGACGCCGGCATCGACACGCTGGTCCTCGGCTGCACGCACTACCCGATCCTTCGCGGCACGATCGAAGGAGTGGTCGGCGAGTCGGTGCAGATCGTCGACAGCGCGGAGACGACCGCGCACGTGGTGCGGGAGGTGGTCGGGCGTTCCGCCGGTGTTGCGCGCCCCTTGCACCATTTCCTCGTCACCGACGCCGAGGAACGCTTCCGCCGCATCGCCGGCGAGTTCCTCGAACGAGATATCGAGCACCTCGAGCTCGTGACTTTATAGGAGTGCGGTGGCGGGGGAGTGCGGGCGGTGGGGAGCCACCGCTAGGCGACCGAGGCGAAAGGTCGCCTCTGGATTAGCGATGAACTACACCGTCACTGACGCGCGCCACGAGGGTGATGTGGATCTCACGGACGAGCTGTGGGGACCGGTCTTCGAACCTCTCAAAGATCCCGAGTTCTTCCGGCAGTTCGAGGTCGCGGAGTATGGGACTCTCGCCTGGCCGAATGGCGCCGACCTCGCTCCTGAGTTTCTCTACTCCCGCGCACCGCTAACGGCAAAGGTATAAAGCGGTCGCCTCCCTCGCCCTGAGATCCAGCCTCTCGATTGACGCATCCTCTCGTGTGGTAGCGTGGATTCATGGTCGATCGCGCTCGCCTTGCGTTCGGGCTCGTCGCGGTACTCGTGCTCGCGCCGTTATTGGCGGTGGTCCTGATCGCCACATTGCTCCTCGTTGGTGTCGAGCCGCATTCGGTCTTTCTTCCCGGATTTTTCGTCAGGTCCCGGCTCGCAGCTTTCGGGTTCAACGCTCCGAATGCGGTGGGCGTTTTGACGACGGTTGCCGTTTGGTGGGCGATCATCGTATCGGTCTGGCTGGTGTTGCGACGGCTATGGCGACGCGGCCGTATCTGATTGGCCTGCTGGTCCTGGTCGCGCGCGTGGCGACGTTGCCGCGGACGCCGTGGGACGCGGCGGAGTTGCGATTCCCGTTCGTGATGATGGTGGCGATCAGCGTGCTCGCGTCGATGGCGACGGCGATTGCGCTGGCCTCGAAAGATCCGCTCGCGTCCGTGCTGTTTTCGTTCTCGGCCGCGGTGATGGTGCATGCGCCGGCGGCGCGTCTCGATTCGCTGGGATGGATGTTCGTCGCGCTGGCGCTGCTCTGCCTGCGCAAGCCGGTGCTCCTCGGCGCGTTCGCGGCGGCGGCGATGGCGTGCGGGATCGTTTCCGCGCTCGCACTCTTCATCGCCGCGTTGATCCTGATCGTGACGGAGCGGCGCGACCGCGTGATCGCCGCGATCGCATTCGTCGTCGTGCTGCTGCCGTTCATCGCGATTCCCGAGAGCGTGCCGTCGCCGCTGTCGTTCAACGTCGCGCGGTTCATCCTGCATCCGTGGGGCTCGAAGTTCGTGGCGTTGCCGGTGCTCGTTGCGGTCATCGCCGGGATTCGTCCGCTGATGCGAAGGTGGAGCGCCGAGCTCGAGGTGTTGCTGTGGTTCGCGGTCGTGCACGTGGCCTTCGGTATAGCGTTCGTCGATCCGGCGGACGGCGTGCGCTACGCGGTGCCGTCGCTGATCTTCACAGCGATCGTGACGGCCGAGGGCTTGCGGGCATTGCGTGTGACCTGGATGGGCGCGGCCGTGATCGCGGCGTTGTCGATCTGGTACGCGTTCCCGATCCTGCGCGATCGCGTGACGCGCCCGTCGCCGCCCATCGAAGCGGCGCGCGCGATTCCGGACGGTGTGGTTGTGTTGTACGATCGCGAGACCGCGGCGTTCGCGAAGGGGATTTCGCTCGACGAAGGTTTGCGGCGGCATGTCGACGACGACGTCCCGCTGATGCACTTCGCGTATGGCAACTCGAGCGAGCCTGGAGCGCGGGTGTTCTCGCGGCCGGACAACGACGCGTACGGCAAGCTCACGCGCAATGCGTACCGCCATGTGTCGCTGATTCCGATTCCGCATCGCTACGCGCCGCTGCACGGCGTCTTCGGAATCGAGCGCAACGACAACGGGGAGAGCTGGCGATGGCTCGAACGGGAAGCGCTGGTGCGCGTGCCGCGCGGACGCGCGATGGCGAACGTGACGTTGCGGCTGCCCGCCGATGCGCCGTTCGCGACGAACGACGTCCAGATCAACGCGACGCAGGTGACGGTGCGTCGCGGCGAAATCGTCGGCGTGCAAGTGCCGCTCGAACAGCCGCTGATGCTGATCCGCGCATCGCGTGTGTATCGACTCGCCGCACCGGATACGCGGCGCGTCGCGGTTCAGCTCGTGAGGATTGAATGAAGCGCGTCATCTTGATCGTCTTCGTGATCCTCCTCGCGGCGATCCTGATCGCGAACCGTTCCGAATCCGTGTTCGGCGCGGATAGCAGCGGCTATGCGAACCTCGCGCGGATGCTCGATCGGGGCGAGACGACGCTGCCGCTCGAAGCGGAATGGCTCACACCCCTCGGCTTCGTTCCGCGCGGCGACCGCATGGCCTCCTTCTATCCAATCGGTCTCCCGATCCACCTCGGACTCTTCGCCCGCATCGGCGGCTGGGCGCACGCGCCGTTCTTCGTCGTTCCGCTCGCGGGCGTCGGGCTCGTGCTCCTCACGTTCTGGCTGGGACTGCGCCTGCATTCCGAGCTCGCGGGACTCGTCGCCGCGCTGCTGATGGGCTTCTGCGCGGTGTTCGTGTTCCAGGCCGTGCAGCCGATGAGCGACGTGCTCGCCGCGATGTGGTCCGTTGCCGCGATCGCGGCGGCGGTGGAGGGGAGGACGAGGGCACGCTTCGACATCCTCGCAGGATTTTGTTTCGGGGTGGCGGTGCTCGTGCGGCCCACGTCAGTTCTGATGATCGTGCCAATTGCGTTCGTGATAGGTCCGGCGTATCGGCGCGTGATGTGGTTTGTGATCGGCGGGATTCCGACGGCGTTGATTTTGGCCTGGTACAACGTCGACGCCTTTGGGTCGCTGTTTGCGAGCGGGTATGACGCGGGCGGCGCGACGCGCGATTTTGCATTCGCGTACTTTCCTCCGCGGGCGTTGCATTACGTGCGCTGGACGATCGAACAATTCAGTCCCATCGCGATTCTCGCGGCGATCGGCGGACTGGTGATTTCGAAAGCGCGGTGGATGCTCGCGAGCTGGCTCGCGGCGTTCTTCGTCTTCTATTCGTTCTATCTCTGGTACGACGAGTGGTGGTACACGCGCTTCCTTCTCCCGGCTTATCCCGCAATCGCGATCGCGGCGGGCATCGCATTCGCGTGGCTCGTCGAGCGCCGGCGCATCGTGGGCGTGCTCCTGCTCGTGATCGCGCTGACCTGGGAGGGAAGACAGCTCGCGCGCTTCAACGTCCTCTGGACCGACGAAGACCAGGCTCTTTCGCGCGTTCCCGTCGAATGGGTTGCCCACGCGCTGCCGCCGCGGTCGCTCGTCTTCAGCATGGAGCTCAGCGGCGCGCTCCTGTACTACTCCGATCATCGTCCGGTTCGCTGGGATACGGTGCCGGCAAACGTGCCAATCGCACCGCCGTACGCGCTCCTGATGCAGCACGAGGAGGAGCCCTTCCTCGCGAAGTTCCCGAAGTACGTGCGCGTGCGAACCGTCGGCGGAGGAACTTTGTATGCAAGCAGCGCGGGTAACTGGCAACGGGCAACAGGCAACTGATAGATAATCCGCGCCGCATGTCCGATCGCACCGAACGTACCTTCGCGCCCGAGCCGCGTGAGCCCTCGCGCCGCCGCTTCATGATCGCGGGGGAGCACGTGATCCTGCGCGCGTTCGAGCGCGACGACGCCGAGCGCTGCTACCGCTGGATGAACGACCCGAACATCGTCCGCACCTTGAAGTCGCGTTACCCGATCGCGTTCCAGAACGAGATCGAGTGGCTCGACCGAGCCATGCACGGGAGCTCCTCCGAGTCGGAGCGCCACTTCGCCATCGAGCGCAAGGACGACAGGACCCACATCGGCAACGCGTCGATCCACGACATCGACTGGGTCTCGCGCATCGCGAGCTTCGGCCTCTTCGTCGGCGAGCCGAGCGCGTGGAACCGCGGCTTCGGCAGCGACGCCATCCGCACGCTGGTGCGCTTCGCGTTCGACGAGATGAACCTGCGCAAGCTGCGCATCAACGTTTTCGAGTACAACGACCGCGCGAAGCACGTGCTCGAGAGCCAGGGTTTCGTGCAGGAGGGGCGGCTGCGCCAGGAGTTCTATCGCGAGGGGACCTATCACGACATCGTGATCCTCTCGGTGTTCCGCGACGGCGCGCCTCAGGAGACACAGTCATGACCGAACGGAAAATCCGCGTGCTGATCGCGAAACCGGGCCTCGACGGCCACGACCGCGGCGCGAAGGTGATCGCGCGCGCGCTGCGCGACGCGGGGATGGAAGTGATCTACACCGGCCTGCGGCAGACGCCCGACCAGATCGTCGCCGCCGCGGTGCAGGAAGACGTCGACGCGATCGGACTGTCGATCCTCTCTGGCGCGCACAACGTGCTGTTCCCCGAGATCATGCGGCTGCTGAAGGAGCAGGACGCGCAGGAGATCATCGTCTTCGCCGGCGGCATCATTCCCGAGCAGGACATCGCCAAGCTCAAGGCCCTCGGGATCCGGGAGATTTTTCTTCCGGGAACGCCGACGTCCACGGCCGTCAACGCGATCCGCAACGCCGTGAATCGGTGATGCGCGTCGATTTCGTGTTCGACGACGGCGGCATGAACCTGCTGTCGTCGTCCGCGCTGCGTCAGATCCGTTCGTCGCTGCCGACCGACGCATCACTCTTCGTCTTTCGCTCCGGCCGCCCGAACCTCTTCGCCGCCGGCGCGGACATGGCGGAGATGCAGCGCTTCACGCCGTGGGAGGCGTACGAGTTCGCACGCCTCGGACAAGAGCTCTTCGACGACATCGAACGGCTGCCGTGTGTCACGGTTGCTCTGATCGACGGCGACTGCTTCGGCGGCGCGCTCGATCTCGTCCTCGCGTTCGACTTCCGCTTCGCCACTCCACGCTCCCGCTTTGCCCATCCCGGCGCCCGCCTCGGCATCGTCACCGGCTTCGGCGGCACGTCGCGCTGGCGCAAGGTGCTGACCCGCCGCGCCGCGAATCAGCTCTTTCTCGCGAACCGGGTGTTTTCTGCCGCCGATGCTTTGTCAATCGGCCTCGTGGATCGCGTCGGCGATGCATTCGATGCGGAGCTCGCCCGACTCGAGAGCGAGGACGCGCGGATGATCAAGCAGCTCATGTGGAGTGCGGCGACGGCTAGTCGCCGCTGTTGATCGCCGAAGCCCCGCCTGCGGCGGCTCGACGCTGCCGCAATGAACAGCGGCAACTAGCCGTTGCCGCACTCCACACAAGCGCCTTGATAGACTCCCGCCCGCATGGATGCACTCGAAACCCACTTCGATCCAGCCTCGGACGGCTTCAAGGCCAACGCGCAGCGGCTGCAGGCGCTCGTCGACGATTTGAACGAGCGGCTCGCGCGGGCGCGGCAGGGTGGGGGGGAGAAGTATCTGGCGCGGCATCGCGAGCAGGGGAAGATGCCGGTGCGCGATCGGATCGCGGGGCTGCTCGATGCGAACACGCCGTTCCTCGAGCTCTCGCCACTGGCCGCGAACGGCGTGTACGACAAGGACGCGCCGGCCGCCGGGATCGTCACAGGCGTCGGCCGCGTGCATGGGCGGGAGTGCCTGATCATCGCCAACGATGCGAGCGTGAACGGCGGGACGTATCTGCCGATCACGGTGAAGAAGCATCTCCGCGCGCAGGAGGTGGCGCTGCAGAACAACCTCCCGTGCATCTACCTCGTCGACTCCGGCGGCGCGTTCCTCCCACTGCAGGCGGATGTCTTTCCCGACCGCGAGCACTTTGGCCGCATCTTCTACAACCAGGCCATCATGTCGGCGGCGGAGATCCCGCAGATTTCCGCGGTGATGGGGTCGTGCACCGCGGGCGGCGCGTATGTGCCGGCAATGTCGGACGAAGCCGTGATCGTCAAAGGCACGGGCACGATCTTCCTCGGCGGACCGCCGCTGGTGAAGGCTGCCACTGGCGAAGAAGTAACCGCCGAGGAGCTTGGCGGGGCGGATGTGCACACGCGGATCAGCGGCGTCGCGGATCATTTCGCGGAAGACGATGAAGACGCGATCGCGATCGTGCGCAACATCGTCGAGAACCTGCGGCTCGAGAAAAACGAGCCGCCCGCGCGGATCGAGCCCGAAGATCCGCTCTACGACCCGAAAGAGATCTATGGCGTCATCCCGCGCGATCTGCGCCAGCCTTACGACGTGCGCGAAGTGATCGCGCGAATCGTGGACGGGTCGAAGTTCCACGAGTTCAAGGAACGTTACGCGACGACCATCGTCACCGGCTTCGCGCACATCTTCGGCTACAAGGTCGGCATTCTCGCCAACAACGGAGTGCTGTTCTCGGAGTCGGCGCTCAAGGCGACGCACTTCATCGAGCTCTGTAATCAGCGCCGCATTCCGCTCGTGTTCCTGCAGAACATCACCGGATTCATGGTCGGCAAGCAGTACGAGCGCGGCGGCATTGCGAAAGACGGCGCGAAGCTGGTCCACGCGGTCGCGAATTCGACCGTGCCGAAGTTCACCGTCATCATCGGCGGCTCGTTTGGCGCCGGGAATTACGGAATGTGCGGACGCGCGTACTCGCCGCGATTCCTCTGGATGTGGCCGAACGCGCGCATCTCGGTCATGGGCGGTGAACAGGCCGCCGGCGTTTTGACGACCGTGAAACGCGATCAGCTCGCGCGCGAAGGAAAGGAACTGTCGCCCGAGGAGGAGCGGAAGATCGCGGAGCCTGTGCTCGAGAAATATGAGACCGAGGGCAGCCCGTACTATTCGACCGCGCGACTGTGGGACGACGGCGTCATCGACCCCGCGGAAACGCGGATCTATCTGGGCTTGGGACTGTCTATTTCATATAACGCGCGGATCGTGGAGCCGCGATTTGGAGTGTTCAGGATGTAGTCGTTCCTCGTGACTCGTTGCTCGTTGCTAGTGCGGCGGCGTCCGAGAAACGAGCAACGAGTCACGAGCAACGATTCGCAATGATCACCTGGTTCCTCTTCGACCTCGGCAACACCCTCATCAAGCTCGCGTACGAGCGCGTGCTGACGAACGTGTGCAAGAACGCGTCGCTGTCGCGCGATGAGCTGATCGACATCCTCGAGCAGCCGGGCGGGTATCACGATATGGAGCGGGGCGCGGTCACGTTCCGCGAGTTCTACGAGCTCATCGTCCACAACGCGGGATATCGCGGCTCCTTGCTCGAGTTTCGCGAAATCTGGAGCGATTTCTTCGACGGTCCGATTGCCGGGAGCGAAGACCTGCTCGATCGGCTCCGGGAGAAATACCGCGTCGCGTTTCTGTCGAACTCCAACGAAGTGCACGCCGACGTCATCCCGCGGCGGTACTCGACGCTCTTCCGGAAAGACGACCGCTTCGTCTTCTCGCACCGCTTCCGCGTCGCCAAGCCCGACCCCGAGATCTTCCGCCGCGCGCTGGAAGTCATCGGCGCGTTGCCGCAGCACGTCGTCTTCGTCGACGACTTGATCGAGAACGTGTACGCCGCGCGCGGCGAGGGCATCCGCTCGTTCCAGTTCGTCGATGCGGAGCAATTGAAGAGGGAACTGACCGCGGAAGGGTTGCTGTAGGTCAGTTGAACGCGTTCCGGACGGTGCGCGTGAGCTGATCCTGCCCGTACCAGCGGCGGTGGAACTCGAGCAGCGCGTCGCGATCCGGAACGGCGGGATCGAGCGAGGGCGTGCCGTCGCTCGAGCGCAGCAGCCGTGGGAACGAGTACAGCACGTAGTCGAAATTGCGTTTCGCGTACTCCTCGCCGAGGCGGGTGAAGGACGCGCCGTCGATCGAGAACTTCGTCGTGCCGCGATAGGAGAGGTCGACGCGCGAGTAACGCTTCGCCTTCAACTTCTTCGCGAACTCGAGAAACGCGGTGTGGACGTCGATCGGCGTCTGGCGGAAGCCCAGCTCTTCGAGGTCATAGACGACCACGCCGGGCACGACCCAGTATTGATAGTGCGCCGACACTTTCATCCCGCGCAGCGCGGAGTTCTCGCGGAGGACGTCGTTGACCGGCTGTTGCAGCAGGAGCACGTTGGCGGAGTAACCGATCAGAGCGGCGAGCAGCGGCGTTCCCACGAACACGAGCTTTTTGTTGCGCAGCGCGGGAAGCGGAATCGCGACGCGCTCGAACGTGAACTGCCGCCGCAGCATTTTTGCGAAGGAGACTTTTTCTTTCGGGTTGCGCGGGGAGCTCGGCGGCTCGACAGGAATCGCGTAGTACACGATCGAGAGGAGCAGGCCGGCCGCGATCGAAACGATCCCGACCGGGCGGAACAGAAGCAGCGCGCCGAGGCCGAAGAGGTAGGCGACCCAGCTCGCGTAGTTGACGCGCGAGCGCAGTCGTTGCGCGCGCTCGCGATAAAAGTCGTCGTCGAGAACTTCCGAGCAGTGCTTGCAGCGGATTGCTTTGGCCGCGATGGTTCCGCCACAGAAGCGGCAGTTCACGTCGTCCAGATCGGCCGCCCGGCGCCGCTTGACGGCCAAGTCCTCGGAACGCCGTTTCGGAATGATGTTGAGCAGCAAAAGCCCACAATTCGTGCACGCGGCCGCGCCCGCTTCGTTCAACGCGTGGCACTCGGGGCAATGCATGGCAGGGCTGACTGCAACGGGGCTGCCATACGAGTTGGCAGTTTGCAGTTTGCAGTCGACAGGAGAGGGAGTACGCGAGATGGGCGGTGGCCTCCTGCCAACTGCAAACTGCCAACTGCAAACTACTTGCGTCTTCCGAACCGCCGCTCGATGTTGAACCCGAGGTGCACCTTCCCTGTCTCGAGCGCGGAGCCCTGGAACGTCGTCGTGACGTACTGATCCACCATCGTCGTCTGGCTGTTCGTGAGGAGGATCTCGAACCAGTGGCCGCCGAGGTTGCGTTTGATGCCGATGGCCCAGCCGAAGTCGCCGTCGATTTCGTCCGGGAGATCGCCGTTCGGCGGCGTGAGCTCGACCACCGCCATGAGGCCGGGACGGAGCACCCACGCGAAACCCACCGGCATGTTGAACGCGTGCTCGAAAAGCGCCGTCGATTTGTCACCGCTCAACGCGCGGCCGGCGTTCGTCGCGAACGTCGGCATGAAGAACACTTCCGCCTTGCGTCCGAACTGACGCGTCACGATCGCCTGCGCGAAGAACGACGTGCGGTCCTCGAGATTCCTCTCCGTGCGAATGTCCGTGCCGCCGCGCAGAGTCAGACTCAACGGCGCGCCGGCGGTCTGTCGCAGCACGACATACTTCGCCGCTGCTTCGACCGTGTCGTTCACGTTGCTGCGCGCGAACGAGAGCTGCAGATTCGGCCGGATCGCATACGCCGCGCCGAAGACCACGTCCGCGTTCGTGTCGAGTCCGAACAGCGAATGGAGTTGATCGCTGAAGCTGCCGTCACTCAGCGACTGATTGAAGCGATGGGTGAACTTCACTTCCCACTGTCCGTGCGGCGCGATCTGATTGCTCGGCAGCGAGAGCAACACGTCGCCGATCGGCAGCGGGCGCAGCGCGGGAGCTTCCTGAGCCAGAAGCGGCAATGCAATCAGGAGTGCAATGGCGAACCTAATCATTCGGCGCTCCTCTGCGGATCCAGTCCCGCACCAGCTTGATCTTCTCGTCACTCAGATACGGGCCTCCGAACGGCATGCGCTCGCCGGTGATACCGGAGCCGGTGATCTTTCGATACATGTACGAATTCGCGGGATCGCCTGGCTTGATGCGAGAGAGACTCGGCATCTCGACGCTGGGCTGACTGACGATCATCCCGTAGGCGCGGCCCGCTGAGAGAATCATCTGCGACTCCTGCCCGAGGGGATCGTGACAACCGATGACGGCGCAGGTGGGCGTGAAGATCTCGTTCTGTACGCGCGTGAACGTGGCGTTGGGATCGATGGGATCTCCACCAACGTCGTCGGGTTCCGTCGGAGACTTCAGCTCACCACAAGCGGTGAGAAGTAAAAGTGCGACCACGATCAGACAGGAGCGCATAAACGAAACGTAAGGTAGCATCGGTGTGTGCATTCCGTCGACGAACTGTTCTCGGTCGTCGTTCGTGAGCAGGATGACGACTCGCGTTGGGGCGCGATTCAGCAACTGCACGCCCTCGGCACGCGAGAAGTCTTCGAGCGCGCGGTGCAGTTGTGCCGCAGCAATGCATCCGCGGAGCGCGTTGCGGGCGCCGACATCCTCGGCCAGCTCACTGCCTTTTCCGACGAGGCGATGAAGATCCTGCTGACGATGACCGAGGATCCTGACGCCGCGGTCGTCGAGGCGGTCGTGCACGCGCTCGGACAACGGCAGGACGCGCGAACGATCGACGCACTTGCGAAGGTGGCCGTGCACGATGCGTCGAACGTGCGCTGGGCCGTCGCCACGGCCCTCGAGGATCTGATCGCCGACGAGCGCGCGGAGCGCGTGCTGCTCGCGCTGATGAAAGACTCGGATACATCCGTGCGCGATCGCGCGACGTTTGCGGTGGGAAGTCTGTCCGACCACGACACTCCGCGCATCCGCGCCGCGCTGGCCGAGCGTCTGCGCGACGACGATCGCTGCGTCGCGCACGAAGCAGCCCTCGGACTCGCACGGCGCCGCGATGCGCGCGCGATTCCGTACATCGCGATCGCCGTCGAGTCGTCGGACGGCGAGATCGAGGAAGCGGCGGACGAGATCACGTCGCCGGACATGCTCACCGACCTGCTCAAGGCGCGCGACGCCCTCGGCGACGGCCGAGGGCTCAAAACGCTCATCGATCGCTGCCGCGCGCGGATCTGAAATCGAGGGCTCAGTCTCATAGGCGCACAGTCTCACAGTCGCATCGGGGAGAACTGTCAGTCTGCGAGACCGAGTCTTGTAAGACTGCGGCACCGCTGCTGTGAGACTCTGAGACGCGACGCCCCGACGTCTTATCTGGTCACGGCGCCGGAGGCGGCTCGTTGTGGATGATCGGGTCCACCGTGATCGGCGTGTAGGTAGTCACTCCGTTCTCGACGCTCCTGCGCAGGCAGTGAATGCGGTAGCAGTACGAGCAGTGGGGCTCGTCGTTGAGCCACAGCGCTGAGCGAACATTCGGCTGCGGTTCGAGAAACATCACATTCGCCATCTCGCCGAAGAACGTGATGGCCGGCGTGTCGAACAGCACTCCCTCATCGGAGTTGTCGACGTCGAGAGTCCAGGTGATCTGCGCGAGGCTTGCCTCGTCAACGGAGACGTAGGGCCGATCGACGGTGATCGTATTGCCTTGTACCGTGACCAGAATATCGCGCGTGAGGGTAGCGGCGACGGCTTGATTGATGACTACCAGATTGTTCGACATGAGTTTCTCCTTTCTTCTCTCGTTTTGCAAAGCTCCGCCGGCGCACCGTGCGACGGCGGAAGGGAAGACTGCGTTCGTGATTCGTTCAACTGTCGGGAGATGGTTTGCGGGGAGAGTCGCGTGCGCGGTTCGCGAGCTGGTGAAGCACTGCCTGCCGCTGCTGAGCGGTTGTCAGATCGCGACGTCGCGCGGGCCGGTCGTCGACCGCGACGATCGCCTCGAAAGTCGAGATGGCGCGGGCGATGAGCGCGAGGCCTGATGGCACGTCGTCCGTCATCAGCTCCGCCAGCCGAGACTCGGCGGCCGCCTGATTGCGGCGCGCGTTGAGGTTCGACGGATCGAGCTGCGCGAGCCTGGTCGACAGCGCGAGCTCTTCGCGATAGGCGGCCTTCGCGCCAGCCGGATCGTTTCTCTTCTTGTGCAACAGCCCGAAGTACGCGAGCGACGTGGCCAGATTGCGGATGCGGCGCGCGTCGTTCGGCACCGCGGCCACGAGCCGCCGGCGAACCGCGGTCTCCTCCTCCAGCACCGCGCGCGCGCCGGCGAGGTCGCCGCGCTTTTGCAGGAGCACGCCGACGAGATTCAGCGACGCGGCGAGGTCCTCCTGCCAGGCACCGTTGTTCGGCTCGCGAGTGAGACGCCGCCGGACCAGCATGACCGCGGTCCGGTACTCGCGCAGCGCCGCATCGAGGTCGCCCGACGCCTCGTAGGCGCCGCCGACATTCGCGTGCCCATAGCCGACCTCGGTCTCGTACTTTGAATTGCGGGGATGCTGCGCCGCGAGACGTTCGGCGATCTCGAGGTACTTGCGGAAATGCGCCAGCGCGCCGGGATCGTCCTTGCGGCGCAGCGATTCGCCGAGCCAGAAGTGCGCGTTCGACAGCGCGAGCTGCCACTCCTCGCGCGACGGGTCCCGCTTCACGGCGGCCGAGGCGAAGCGGAGCGACTCGTTGAACAACTTCACCGCCTCGTCGAGCTTTCCTTCCTCGACGCGGCCCTCGCCGAGTTGCGCGAGCGCGAGCGCATGCCGGTGCAGATCGTCGCCGCCGAGGTCCTCTTCGCGGATGCTCGCGAAGTACTGGAGTGCGCGTGTGGCGGTGGCGTCGAGCACGTCCAACCGCCCGACCGCCTCCAGTTTCGTGCGCAGGTCCCCGACCATGAAGCTCACCAGTTCCTCGGCCTGCCGTCGCTGACGAGCTTCTTCCCGCCGCGCGGTCGTGACGTCCGCGACGTACTTGATCGCGCCGGCGATGATGAGCACGAGCAACACCGCGATGACTGCGTAGCGCATGCGCCGCCGCGGCGCGTCCTCGATCCGTCGCAGAGTCTGCAGCGCCTCGACCGCCGTCGGACGATCCGCCGCGGCGAGGCTCTTGAGGCGCTTCACCAGCGCGGTGATGTCGCGCGGCTGCCCGGTCATCGGCTCGCTGATGCCGAGCGACGCGCGCAGGATCAGCTCCTTCGGAGCGAGATCCTCGGGGTGCGGCGGCTTCTCGGAGAAGAGCGTCTGCACCAGCAGGCCGAACGAGTACATGTCGCTGGCGGGCGTCGCAGTCTGTCCGGCGGCCTGCTCGGGGCTCATCGTCGACGGCGTACCGACGGCGCAACCCGTCTCAGTGACCGCAATCTGATCCTGCTCGGCGGGTGTGAATTTCCCGCCGAGTGGGTAGACGAGAGTGCGCGCCTGTGCCATCGACTCGATACTTGGAGGCTCGACGCTGAACGGCGCGGAATCGCGCGCGTTGTTGTCGGCCTGGCGCGCGATGCCGAAGTCGAGGATCTTCGACCCGCCGTCGGACGTGATCATCACGTTCTCCGGCTTCAGATCACGATGCACGATGCCTTTCCGATGCGCGGAGGCCAGCGCTTCGGCGATCTCGATCGCGATCCGCAGCTTGCGCGCGCGACTCATGCCCCGCACGATTGCTTCTTCGAGCGTCACTCCGTCGATCAGCTCGAGCACGAGGAAGTCACCTTCGGGCGCTTCGATGTATTCGTGGATCCGGCAGATGCTCGGATGATCGAGCGCCGAGAGTGCCCGCGCCTCGCGAATGAACCGCGCCCGCCACTCCGCGCTGGGACGGCGGTCGGCGCGAATGACTTTCAGCGCCACTGGGCGATCCAGGCGCTCGTCGACGCCGCGATAGACGTCTCCCATGCCTCCCTGTCCCAGGACGCCGGTAACGCGGATGTGACCAATGCGGGAACCGATCATGAGCGCGGGGAACTGCGGGGCTCTGATCAAGGAGAGACCGGCGGGGAGGGAATCCCTACCGACGCGGAGGGAATGCCTACCCGCTGCCTCGTCGCTTAGAATGAATCTGGTCGCAATCACATCCACATCTTCGGCACTGGCACGACGAAAGTCGTGTGGAACCGGTAGCAGTCTGGTGGTCTCGATGACCAGGTTCGTCTTCGAACAGTTCTGTCTCGACACCGATCGCAAGGAACTGATCCGCGGCGGCGAGCCTGTTCACCTGACGCCGCGCGCCTTCCGCCTGTTCGAGCTTCTCATCCGGCAACGGCCGAAAGCGTTGAGCAAGCGCGAGCTACTGGAGCAGGTGTGGGCGGGAGCCATCGTCGAGGAGTCGAACCTCAAGACCCTCGTGCTCGAGATCCGCTCCGCGCTGGAGGAGCGCGGCGGAAACCCGAGCATCATCCGCACCGTGTACGGCTACGGCTACGCGTTCGGCGGCACGGCGGGAGAGAGTGAGGTCCCCGATGCGTCACCGACGGTGCTGCAAGTGCGTTGGCATAAACGCGAGCTGACACTGCCGGAAGGGAGTCACCTCATCGGACGCCGCCCCGACTGCGCGATCACGATCGAAGAGCCCTCCGTCTCGCGCGTGCACGCCCGGCTCGAGGTCTCGCGCATCGGCATGGTGGTCGAAGACCTGCGCAGCAAGAACGGGACGTTCGTCGATGGCCGGCGCATTGCCGCGGTGACGGAGCTCCTCCCGCGCTGCGTCATCCGCTTCGGCGAAGTGGACGTGGAGCTCAGGCGACTCGACGTGGGACCCGATTCAACGCAGACGGTGGGGTGAAGCGTTGCGTTGCGTCGCGACCTTCTCTTCGAACGATGCCTCCGCCTCCGCGATGAACTCGCGATAGCCCTTCCGGTCGACGAACGCGTTCACCTTCGCACTGTGACGCTTCCGTTTTTCCGTGAGCTTGAAGAAGTTGCCATGCGACGCGAGAAAGATGTCGGGATCGAGCGAGCGAAGGATCGCGAACTGGCGGCGATAGTCCTCGATCGCATTCGGATAGCGCGGATTGTCGACCAGCTGGTACCCCGGCGCAGTCGGACTGCAGAGGAACGCGACCGTTTGATCGCCGACGTTCATCGTCCAGGTCGTGCAGCCCGGCGTGTGTCCGGGCGTGATCCGCGCCGTGAGCTTCACGCCGCCGAGGGAGAGTTGCTCTCCGTCGGCGATCGTACGATCGGCGATGACCGGCGGGAAGGGATAGCGGTCGAAAAACTGCGGATCGTCCGTTCCGCCCCGCGCGTACAGAGGCGCATCCAACGCGCTCGCGATGAATTTTGCTCCCGTGGCGTGCTTCAGCTCCGCGAGACCGCCGGCGTGATCGTAGTGCGGGTGGCTGCCGATGAGGATGCGCACGTCGCGAACGCGGAACCCGAGCCGCTCGATGTTCGCGCGAATCATCGGCGCCGTCTCCACGAACCCGCCGTCGAGCACGATGTGCCCTTTCGGCGTGGTGATGAGATACGACGTGATGTCGGATGCGCCGACGTAGTAAAGGTTGCCGGCGATGCGAAACGGCTCGACCGGCTGGTTCCAGGAGCGCGAGACGGGATCGCTCTGCGCGTGAACGAGCCGAGCGAGGAGAAGCGCGAGGATCGCGGTGGTCGTTTTCATGGCGTGAACGCTACGCCGAGCTTGTGGCGAAAAGATGGAATCCTCGGTCAAAACTTCGTCCTTACTTCTTCGCCTCCGCGACGATCTTCTCCACATCCGCAAGGAGCTTCTTCGCGTCGTACACGATCCCGTCCTTCACCACGTACTTCACTCCGCCCACGCGCTCGACCTTGCCCGTTTCGTCATTCACGCGAATCGCGCCCGTGCCGTACAGCACCTTCAGGTTCGCGAGCGGGTTTTCCTCGACGAGCACCAGGTCCGCGAGCATGCCCGCGCGCACGAGGCCGAACTGCGCCTTCTTGCCGGTCGGTTCCGCGAGCGCCTCGGCGCCATGGAACGTCGCGGCGCGAATCACTTCCAGCGGATGAAAGCCCGCCTCCTGCAGCAACTCGAGCTCGCGGATGTAGTCGAAGCCGTAGAGTTTGTAGATGTAGCCGGAGTCGGAGCCGGTCGTCACGCGTCCGCCGCGGTTCTTGTACTCGTTGATGAAGGCCATCCAGAGGCGATAGTTGTTCTTCCACTCGATCTCGTCGCGCGTCGTCCAGTCGAACCAGTACGAGCCATGCGCCTTGCGGCTCGGCTCGTAAAACTTCCAGAGCGACGGCAGCGTGTAGCGGTCGTGCCACTCCGCGCGCATCGCGCGCGACAGATCGCGGCTGGCCTCGTAGATCGTGAACGTGGGATCGATCGTGAAGCCGAGCTTCAACAGCTCGTCCATCACCGCGTTCCACTTCGCGCTTCCGGGAGGCGCGGCTTGTCGCCACAGACGTCCGGCCTGGCCGAAGCGATGCGACTCGTCGAGGTAGTTGTAGTCCGACGGATAGTCCTGGACGGTGCGATCCGCGAAGAGCGCTTCGGGGAGTCCGTACCAATGCTCCATCGAGCCGAGTCCGAGGCGGGCGGCCTGGAGGATGTTCATGCGGGCGACGCCCATCTGCGCGAGATGCGTGGTCGTCCCGAGCTTCTGCTTTTTCGCTTCGTCGAGGAGCGCGGCGAGGATGTCGGGATCGTAGATGGAATCGCCGCCGCCGCCGATGATCTTGATGCCCGCGCCGCCGTTCTTCGCGACGTACTGCGCGAACTTGCGCGCCTGCTCGGGCGAGTCGATCGCGCCGCCGTTCCACATCGACTTGCCGGTGAACAGGTAAGGCACGATGCGCGGCGCGACGATCTCGTTCTTCGCGCTGCGGTCGCGCTCGTGGATCGTCCATTCGACCCCGTTGCCCGAGCCGGGATCGCGCACCGTGGTGATGCCGTGCGCGAGCCAGAGCTTGAACACGTACTCCGCGGTCGTGCCCTGATCGGTGCCGCCCGGATGACCGTGCATGTCGACGAAGCCGGGGAGGACGTACATCTTCGAGCCGTCGATCTCTTTCGTCGCGTCCTTCGGACGGCGCTCGGGATCGATGGGGACTTTCGGGAAACCGACGCCGCGGATCTCCGCGATGCGGTTGCCTTCGATGACGATGTCCATCGGTCCGATCGGCGGAGCACCCGAGCCGTCGACGACGGTCGCGCCGCGGATGATCAGGCGCTTGAACGGACCTTCGCCTTCATCGGGACGCCGATTCGGCGCGTATGGTTGTTGTTGCTCCTGCGCGAGCGCGGACGCGGCGAGGAGAAGGAACGGCAGTGCACGCTTCAACATGGCGGGACATTGTAGTGGGCACCGGTTGGCGGTTGGCGGTTGACGGTTGGCGGGAGCCCCACCCACCCTCGTTCTCCCGTCAACCGCCAACCGTCAACCGCCAACCGGTGCATAATGAAACCGGTTCCGCGAGCTGGAAGAACAGCTCTCGGACAGCGGTTGCACGGCCAGACCCCGAGACCCATGCAGATGCTGACGCTGTTGCATTCGGAGACCTTTCCAATCGGCCTCTACGCCGATGAACTGACTCGTGAATCGATCGAGCCGAGCATGCTCGACGATCTCGATCAGCTCCTGGTCAACGAAACCGCGGCGCTCCGCGTGGTGCTCGTCGACCCGCCCATCATCAACGGACGCCGCAAGTTCCTCCACCTCGATGCGCGCACGGCCGTGGTTGGCGTCGGCCTCGCCGAACAGCCGAAGTGGCTCGCGGACGACGGCATCTATCTCCAGCTCCCGGAAAATCCGTCCACGGCGGCGTTGCTGAGCGCGGTCAAGCGCGCGTATCAGTTCCTCTACCAGAAGAGCCGCGCGGACCAGCTCGAGAAGCAGTTGATCGAGCGCACGCGTGAGCTGCAGCAAGTCTCCGAGATCGGCTCCGCGCTGTCGACGGTCCGCGATCACTCCGTCCTGCTGACGATGATTCTCAGCAAGGCGCGCGAGCTTTCCCGCGCCGATGCCGGATCGCTCTACCTCCTCGACGAGGTGAACGGGCAGAAGGTCCTGCGCTGGAAACTGGCGCAGAACGACTCCATCGACGTCGAGGGATTCGAAGAGAATGTCCTTCCGATCACCCGCAAGAGTCTCGCGGGTTATGTCGCGATGACCGGCGAGACGCTCGTCATCGACGACGCGTACGATCTGCCGGCCGACGCGGAGTACGAGATCAACCGGTCGTTCGACGAAACGAACGGCTATCTCACGCGATCCTTGCTCGTGTTCCCGATGACGAATCACGCCGGCGACGTGATCGGCGTGCTGCAACTCATCAACCGCCGCCGCATCGGCGCACCGGCAAGGCTCACCGCGACGACGGTGCCGGAGAATGTGATCTCGTTCCTCGACGACACGGCCGACATCATGCGCGCGCTGGCCAGCCAGGCCGCGGTCGCCGTCGAGAACAACCTGCTCTACGAATCGATCGAGCGTCTGTTCGAAGGCTTCGTCACCGCCGCGGTCACCGCGATCGAACAGCGCGATCCGACGACCTCGGGTCACTCGTTCCGCGTGGCCGATCTGACGGTCGAACTGGCGAAGGTCGTGGACCGTATCGATCGCGGACAATTCGCCGACGTCGCGTTCACGTCCGATCAGATCCGCGAGATTCGCTACGCGTCGCTGCTGCACGACTTCGGCAAGGTCGGCGTTCGCGAGCAGGTGCTGATCAAAGAGAAGAAGCTCTACCCGATGCAGCTCGAGAACATCCGCGGGCGCTTCGAGTTCCTGATGAAGGCGATCGAGAACGACGCCTCGCGAAAGAAGCTCGAGTATGTGCTCGCGAACGGCCGCGACGGCTTCGACGAGCTCGCGGCGCGGATCGACGCCGAGACCTCGGAGACGATTCACAAGCTGCAGAAGGATTTCGCGTTCATCGCGCAGTCGAACGAGCCGACGGTGCTGCCGGAAGGGGACTTTCAGTTCCTGCAGTCACTGGCGGCGCTCGACTACGTCGACATCCGCGGCGACCGGCGGCTGCTGGTCGATCCGGAAGAGGCGCGGATTCTTTCGATCCGCAAGGGCAATCTCGACGCGGCGGAGCGCCTCGAGATCGAGAGCCACGTCACGCACACGTTCAACTTCCTGCAGAAGATCCCCTGGACCCGCGACCTCGCCGCCGTCGCCGACATCGCGTACGCGCACCACGAGAAGCTCAACGGCCGCGGCTACCCGCGCAAGCTGACCGCCGCGGACATCCCGATCCAATCGCGGATGATGACCGTCTCGGACATCTACGACGCCCTCACCGCCAGCGACCGCCCGTACAAACGCGCCGTCCCGACCGAGCGCGCGCTGGACATCCTCCGGATGGAGATGAACGACGGTCTGCTCGATCCCGCGCTCGTGAACACGTTCATCGAAGCGAAGGTGTACGAGCGCGCCGGCGTGCTCCGCACGTAGGTGTGGAGCGCCGGCGTCCTCGCCGGCTGAGCAGGCGGCGTCCTCGCCGCCGTCCCCCACCCGCAGGCGAGGACGCCTGCACATTCAGCCGGCGGGACGCCGGCGTTCCGCTACGTCTCAACCACCTCCTTATTCGGCCGCGCGATTCGCTCGCGGATCGCTTGCGCGAGCGCGTACCGGTCGCGCCACAACATCACGATCACGATCAGCGCGAGCAGCACGCCGATCCAATTCGTCAGCGCGAACGAAACCGCGAAAACGAACGCAGCCTGCGGGCGATCGGCGCGGAGGAGCTCCTGCGAGAACATGCTGCTGCGCTCGCCGGGCGGAAGCGTGAACTTCGCAGGGAGGCCCTGGTACGCGGGGACGGGCTCCGGTGCGTTGGCGCGTTGCACTTTGTCGATCGCCGTGTCGGTGCCCACGCTCGTGACGGATTCCGAAGGTGCGCCGTAGCCGTACCTCCCGGAGCGGTTGTTCACGGACAGGAACAGCATCCCCAGAAGCACCGCGCCGATGAACAACACCCCGACGACGACGCGCGTGCGAATGGGCAAGCCGATGATCCACGCGATCGTCAGCGCGCTGCACGCGACGATCACGAGCACGAGAAACGCCGAGACCAACGACGCCGCGAGCGCAGCGAGCAGCGAGATCACGAAACGATGCGGCGCCGGCACGGCCAGCCACGCGAGCAGTCGCTCGAGCCACACCACGATCAAAAGGAACAGCAGCACGTCGCCGGCGTCGGGCGTCCAGACTCGCGCGCGCGATCCGAACTTCTCGAGCAGCGGCACCCATTGCTCGGGATACGACAGGACCACCGTCGTCTGCGTCGCCGCCTCGGAAAGCTGCGGCACGGCGACGCTGCCCAGTGCGAACCCCAGACCGCGTCGCAGCGGCTGGCGGTGCTGCACGAGCACCTGCTGCTCACCTTGCGACAGCGGCACGGTCAGTTGTCCGGCCGCGTTCTTCGTCATCAACACGGCGTCGCCGCCGAGACTCACGTAGGTCGGCTCGGGTTTCTGCGGCAGCACGAGCTCGGGCGCGCCCTCGTTGCGCAACGCGAACGTTGTTTCGCCGAGGACCGGACCGTCGACGGGGACGAAGAGGCGATGGCTCGCATCGTTCACCGCGTAGCCGGTCGAATGCAGCGCTTGCAGACGCGTGACCTGCCACGCGATCCGCTCGGTGCCCGTCTCGAACGCGAGCGCGCCGCGATATTGCGGCGTCACGCCGGTCTCGCTGATGGAGATGCGCTTTGCGGGAGTCTGGACGGTGGGGCGGAGCAGCGGATGCGACTCGATGACGAGGTACTGCAGGCTCGCGCGGACCGGCGCGGTGAACGCGGTGCCGCGCAATTCGCCCGTGAGCGTGATCGTCGAGTCGCCCGGTGGAATCGAAAACACGTACCGACCCTCGGCCACCTCGTACGGCGCGGCGGAGTCGATCTGCTGCAGATGCTCATTCGATTGCAGCGCGAGCTCGAGCGACGAGGTCGTGCGATTCGGATTGTGTACGTCAATCGCGTAGCGGAACCGCGTCGCGTCGGGAAGGAGCGTGATGAGGTAGCGGCCCGTCGCGGTCGCGGCGAGAATTTCGCCGGGACCGGCGACGTGACGCACGAGCGTGTAGTCGCGCGCGCCGGTTTCGTCCTCGTCACCAGCGAGAAGCTCCGCATCGGCGACGCTCGAACGCACCGCGAGCACGCTCTGCGCGACGTGCATGCGCAGGCGGTCACTCCCGCTGATCGAAAGATCGCAACGCACTTCGAAGGCATCGGCCAGCGGCACGAGATCGAACGTGCCTTTGCCGCTGCGCGACAGCATCGCGTCGCCCTTGCAGCCGGAGATCGTGACGTCGTTCGTCTGATTCATCACCTGCACGAGCGGCCGCGCGCCGGTCGCGCGTCCGGTGAAGGTGATGGAGAGGTTCTTCTCGCGAAAGCCTCCGCCGAGGAGGATTGTGTCGACGACGGTGGCGGAGGGGGAGTCGCTCGTGCGGCGCAGCGTCTCGTAGCGCTCGAGCGGGATCGTCACCTGCGAACCGGGCTTCGGATCCTGCGCGAGAAGAGGAAGGACGAACAGGAGCAGCGAGGCCACCAGGACGTTCGTGCGCATAGGGGAGAATGGTACGCCTCATCGCGTACACTCTCGCCCAATGCGCCGCATTCTTCTTCTCCTTGCCTTCGCGCTCCCGCTCACCGCCGCCACGTTCAAATCGCACGACGGCACCACGCTGCATTACGACGTCGTCGGCAAAGGTGAACCGGTGCTGATGTTGTCGGGAGGTCCGGGATTTTCGCCCGACTATCTCCGTCCGATCGCGGAGAAGCTCGGCGACAAGCACAAGTTCGTGCTGCTTCATCAACGCGGCACGGGAAAGTCGGTCGTCGAGACGTACGACGCGAACACGATCTCGCTGAAGAACCTCGTCGGCGACGTCGAGGCGTTGCGGCGCGAGCTGAAGATCGAGAAGCTGATCATCGCCGGGCATTCGTTCGGAGGAATCCTCTCGATGATGTACGCGCGCGAATATCCTGAGCGCATCGGCGCGCTCGCGCTTCTCGACTCCGGAGGCCCGACGCTGAAGGCGGTGATGAAGTTCAACGCGAACCTCGAGTCGCGCTTCACCGACGAAGATCGCGCGCTGATCAAGCAGTGGAGCGATCCCGAAAAGATGAAGGAGCACCGTCCGCGTGCGGCGTTGGAGCTGACGAAGGCGAAAGCGCCCGCGTACTTCGCCGACCGTTCGAAAGCGCGGTTGCTCACAGAACCGATGAACGAGAGCTCGTTTCATTCGGGCGTGTTCTACGCCGTCGTCCCGCAGATGATGGCGCTCGACCTCCGCGCGGGACTCGAGAAGGTGAAGGCGCCGGTGCTGGTGCTGCATGGAAAGCAGGACCCGCTGGAGAGCGCCGACGAAGTGCACGAGACGTTTCCCGGCTCGAAGCTCGTGATCCTCGAGAACGCGGGACACTTTCCGTGGCTCGAGCAACCGGACGCGTTCTACGCCGCGCTCGGCGGGTTTTTGAGCGGGCTCGAGAGCTGTCACTGACGTAGGGCGTGGCTTCAGCCCGCCCTCCGCGGAGGCGGGCTGAAGCCACGCCCTACGTTTTCCTGCGCGGCATGCTTCCTGCTCTTGGAACAGGGCGGGAGACTATGACCATGACAAGATCCAAATTACTGACAGCAGCGACGTTAGCGCTCCTGTTCCTGGCCGCCTGCGGCTCAACCGGGATGGGTGACATTCTCGGCGGCGGAACGGGATCGAGGAACGACTACGAAATCCGCGGCACGGTCGACTACGTCGATACCTCCAGCCGCGTGCTTCATCTGACGAACGTCAGCGGGTACAACAACATGCTCTCGGGCGGGTCGAACAGCGTCCGCGTCTATTTCGACGACAACACGACCGTCAGCTATCAAGGCCAGACGTATCGCGTCGCCGATCTCGAGCGCGGCGATGAAGTGGCGGTGCAGGTCGACGAGTCGGGTAATCAGCTTCACGCCGAAGCGGTGACCGTGACCCGCGACGTCTCGGGATCGGGCTCGAGCTCGACCTATCCGAGCGGCAACTACTCGACGCTTCGCGGCACGGTTCGCTACGTCGACACCGCGCGCCGCACGATCGAGCTCGAGTCGGCGAGCTGGATGTCGCGCTTCGACTCGGGCGCGAACACCGGCAATCGCGTGATCGTGTCCTACGGCTCGAACACGAATGTCGATGTTTCGGGAACGCTGCATCCGGTCTCCGGACTCGAGCGTGGCGACGTAATCGAGGTGCAGGTGCAGAACGCAAACGCGACGACGCCTTTCGCAGAGCGGATTGTTCTCGTTCGGGATGCGCGGTACTGATTTGAGGGCGGGCTGAAGCCCGCCCTACGTCAGATCTTCCAGCTGCAACTCTTCCAACAAACGCCGGCACGTTTCCCGGCGCGCTTCGCGGCGCGCGTAAAGCCACTCTTCCGCGCGCGGCGGGAGCCATTCCGGCACCGCGACGTCCGACAGCGCGGCGCGCAAAATGTCCATCAGTGAACTGCCTTCGCGGCGCGCGCGCGCGAAGTGTTCCGTCAGTCCACGCACGCCGGCGGTGTCGATCAGCACCGCGGCGGCGACGGCGCGCTCGGCATCGCTCACCGGTGCCTGCAGGCGCGCGATCGACGCGACGGTGCGGCGCAGCTCGGTCTCGGTGAGCCCTCCGACCGACAGCACGGTTCGCGACAGATTGCCGACTTTCTCGAGCCAGCGTCCCAGCCGGTGAAAGAGCAGTAGCAGCTCGAACGCGCGTGCGTCCTCGGCCGGAGGAACGTAAAGACGCCGCGCGATCGCGGCGATGCGCTCGACCTCTTCGAAGCGCGAGACGCCGTCGAGATCCTGATAGAGGGGACGCAGGAACGATTCGAGGCTCAATCCCACGTCTCGTTGCAGTTCTGGCAGCGCCGGCGTCCGGCGATGAGGAGGAACACCGCGGCGGCGGCGATCGCGAAGATCGCGGCCTGTACGAGCTCCGTCGCCACGCCGATTGCGACCGCAAGTGTGACGATCAGCGCGAACATCTGGCCGCGCCGCGATGGCACCATGTCCGGCGAGCCGCACGCGGGGCAGAGCGTGTCGGCCTCGTCCTCGTCCGCTTCGTCGATCTCCGCGAGGGTGGCGCAACGCGCGGTCAGGACGTCGCCGGCGCGGATGGCGTCCAGGTTCGTCACCCGCACTTTCACGCGGCGCTCGAGCGCTTCGTCGACCACCGAGGAGATGCCGGCGGAGTCGAGCTCACCTTTCGCCACCCTCGCATCGGCGGGCGCGGAGTAGGCGGTGACGGTCACGAGAGGGTCGGACATCCGTGGTTATTGTACGCGTAGACACCGGGATTGTACGGTTGCGTCCGGCGTCTTCTGCCGTTAAAGTCCGGCCCCGTTGAAGAAGTTACTGGTGTTGGTCGTTCTGATGGCGCTCCTGGCGCCGGTGGTGATCGCGGACGAGAGTTCGCAGGAGCCGCAGCCGGGCATGGTCGAGCGCGCTCTGTCGTGGCTCGGCGTGAAGTATCGTTTTGGCGGACAGGACGAGACGAAAGGCGTCGATTGCGCGGGGCTCGTGCGGCGCGTGTTCAGCACGGCGGTCGCGCTCCCGCGAACGGCCGCGGCCCAGTTTCGGGAAGGCTGCATCGTCGAGCGCGGGGAGCTGCAGCCGGGCGACCTGGTCTTCTTCCGCAACACCTACAAGCGCGGGATCTCGCACGTCGGCATCTACATCGGCAACGGCGAGTTCGTCCACGCCGCCAGCAGTCGCCACTCGGTGAGAATCGATCGCCTCGACACGCCGTACTTCGACTCGCGCTTCGCGGGTGGAAGACGCGTCATGGCGGCACCCGTTCCGGCGCCGCCACTCCCCGCGGAAATCCCCGCGGGACTGCCCTGATAAGGCGTTGCCCGTTGCCCGTCGCCCGTTGGCGGGGCTGCATCGCTTGGGCCGAGCGCAGGGATCACTGCTGGAGAGGCGTTGCCCGTTGCCGGTGCAAGTTCCGAGGGCTGCGGCCCAGGCGGAAATGCACTGGCAACGGGCAACGGGTCACGGGCAACGCTTTTCAGTTCAGGAAGAGCTCCTTCGTGAGCTTCTCCCACTCCGCGTCGGGGAGCTGATCGATCACGTTCGTCACGGCCACGCCTCCGTCCTGCGCGAGGATCGTTGCCGGCACGGCGATGCTGCGCAGGCGCGCGGCGGCTTCGTCCATCCAGCGGCGGGCGATCGTGCCGCCGAGGAGGTTGCGGAAGTTGGTTTTCGCGTCGGGGGAGTTCACGGCGAGGAGCCAGCCGTCGCCGTACGGATCCTTCTGCGCGAGCTTCGGATCGTCGAGCGCCTTGCGATTCACGTCGACGACCGTGCCTTCGATCGGGGAGACCAGATCGATCTCACGACCGTCGCGGTGCATGGCGATGATGCGTTGTCCCTGGCGGATCCACTGGCCGCGCTCGGGGATGTCGATGCGGGTCACGCCGCCGCCGAGCTTCGCGGCGAAGTCGTCGATGCCGACGCGCACGAGGTCCGCGCTTTCCGCGACGGCCCACGTGTGTCCGGGGTGATAGCGCAGGTTGTCCGGCACTTCGAATCCCGCCACGACAGACGGAACGAGCCTCGGGCGCCGAGGCGCCTCGAGAGGCGCCTCGTTGGCCACGGGAATCGGTTGGCGGTTGATGAGGTGGTCGATGACGACGGCGAGGAGGAAGGTGATGACGACGAGCAGAGCGATCATTGTTTGTTTCTCCTTTCGAGCTGCATCTGTTCGTCTCTGAGCGCACCGCTGCCATGACGACCGCGACGGTCAACTCGTTGACTTTGCTGTGGTTGGGAGAATTCGTAGTGTTGCGCGCGATGGTCTGATGATGAGGATCGCTACAGCGGGGTGCTGAGGAATTCAGCGGTGGGGACGTCTATGATTCGCCGTCGTGAAAAAACTCCGCATCACGCTGCTGTTGCTGATCGCCGCGATTGTCGTCATCGCGGTCTTCCTGCGCGTCTGGCCAGCCTTCGGCGAACGCATCGAAGGCGAACGCCTGGCGCGCGTGAAGGCGTCGCCGCAGTGGCGCGACGGGAAGTTCCGCAACCGCCTCGTGACGCGCACGATGTTGCCGGGGACGCTCGGCAAGACGTTGCGGATGCAGTTCTTCGGCGACGAAGTGCGAGTTCCGCCGATCGCGATTCCCGTTCAGCATCCCCCAGTCGCGCCGCGTGCTGCCGAGGGACTGCGAGCGATCTGGATCGGACACGCGACGGTGCTCATCGACATCGACGGCTACCGCGTGCTCACCGATCCGATCTGGAGTGAGCGTTGTTCACCGGTTCAGTGGGCTGGCCCGCGCCGCTTCCATCCGCCACCGCTCGCACTCGAGGACCTTGGGCAGGTCGACGCGGTGGTGATCTCACACGATCACTACGACCACCTCGACATGCACACCGTGCAATCGCTCTCCGCGCGCGGTGCGACGTTCTTCGTCCCCCTCGGCGTCGGCGCTCATCTGGAGCGTTGGGGCGTGCCCGCGGCGCAACGGAAAGAGCTCGACTGGAACGAGCACGCGCGATTGCGCGATCTCGAGATCATCGCGCTGCCCTCGCGTCACTTCTCCGGCCGCCGCGGGACCGACGCGTACGAGACGCTTTGGGCAACGTGGGCGATCGTCGGTCCGTCCCATCGCGTGTTCTTCAGCGGCGACACGGGATGGTTCGACGCGTTCGGCGACATCGGCAGGACGCTCGGCCCATTCGACCTCACGGTCATCAAGATCGGCGCGTACGGCCCGACCTGGCCGGAGATCCACGTGAATCCCGAGGAAGCGATCGCAATGCATCTCGCGGTGCGGGGAAAACTGATGCTGCCCGTGCACTGGGGCACGTTCAACCTCGCGTATCACGACTGGAACGAGCCGCCGGAGCGTCTCGTGAAGGCGGCGACGGGCAAGATCGCGTTCGTGACGCCGCGGCCGGGCGACGTCGTCGACGTGCGCAGACCGCCGCCGGTCACGAAGTGGTGGTGATATGGAGTGCGGAGGCAACGCCTCCGCTTTCCTAATCGCGTGAATAAGAAAGCGGAGGCGTTGCCTCCGCACTCCAAAATGCTTTGCGGCACTCCCCGCAGAACGCCGCGCCCTTGAGATCGAGCCACTCCACCGCGTGCGTCGCGGCCATCACGCACTCGTAGTCGTCGCAGTGCGTGAGGCCGGCCGTGTGGCCGACCTCGTGGATCGCTACCTTGACGAGGCGTTCCGTGAGCAGCGCGGGATCGGACGGCAGGCCGTAGAACTCCTGCGTGAGGCGGTGGTACGACACCACCCGTTCTGCCTTGCGCACGCGGCCTCGCATTCGAGGCAGCCGACGCATTGCGTGGCGTCGTAAAGAATCGCTTTGCTCATGGTGTTCTCCTCACCGGAGCGCCGGCGTCCTCGCCGGCTGAGCAGGCGCTGTCCTCGGCGCCTCGCACTCGCGAGAACCGGGCGGCGAGGACGCCGCCTGCTCAGATGAGATGAGAAGGCCAACCTCCTGGCGCAGTCGCAGAATTGCGCTGCAAGGTCAACGTGCTCAAGGCACAGAAAGGAGATTGGCCATGAAGAAGTCTATCCGCAAAATGACGGGGCAGA
>Ga0209382_10000950_pt1 | contig 47007 bp, 45 predicted proteins | sample SoiMetdeltSBSDD5_FD_187599 | JGI IMG/M metagenome (GOLD analysis project Ga0209382, IMG submission 187599) | Bulk soil microbial communities from a Populus tree surrounding site in Tennessee, USA - Soil MetaG P. deltoides SBSDD5 (SPAdes) (version 2) | ecosystem: Environmental > Terrestrial >...
CGACGTCGACGTTGTCATCGTGGTCAAGGCGGTCGTGTCCGCCGGCTGAGCTAGGGCGCGAGGCGCTCCAGCGTCGCGTCGACGTAGGCGCGAACCGAGTCGGCCATCGAGAACGACCGGTCCAGTAGGAACCACTGCAGGCGGATGCCGTCGAGGTGGGCGACCAGCGCCGACGCCTCGTGGACCGGGTCGAGGTCGGCGCGCAGGTCGCCCTGGCGGCTGGCGGTGGCGAACGCCGTGACGTAGCGCGCGACCAGCCGGTCGTAGCGGCGCTGGATCCGCTCCCGGGCCGGCGACGGCGTGGTGAGGTGCTCGGCGGTCAGCTGGATCCACAGCGCCGAGATGTCGGGGACCCGCTCCATGACCTTGCCCCAGTCGCGCACCATCCGCAGGAGCTCGATGCCTCGGGCGCCGGACTCGACGACCCGCTCGTCGACCTTCTGTTCGAAGCGGGCCAGGACCCCGAGGAGCAGCTCCTGCTTGGTCTTGAAGTGGTAGAGCACGCCGGCGTCGGTGATCCCGACCCGCTCGGCGACCGCCGCCACGCTGGTCCCCCGCGACCCCGAATCGGCGAACAGCGCGAGGGCGGCGTCGAGGATCTGCTCCCGGCGGGTGGGGGGCTTGGCTGGCTTGACGGCTGTGGTCACTTAGTGGATGCTAAGCCAGTCCTGAGCGCATACAAAGCATCCAAGCCATGAACCTGCATCCCTGGAACCACGACTTCGCGTGGGAGGCCAGCCCGCCGCCCCACCGCTTCCTCCGCGACGACCAGGTCGCGCAGTTCGACGACGAGGGGTTCGTCGTCGTGCCCGACGTGTTCGACGCCGACACCCTCGCCGCCGTGATCGCCGACACCGACCGCTTCGAGGCCGAGGTCGACGCCTTCCTCGCCCAGCAGGCCGAGGGCCGCATCTCGATCGCCGAGGCGGGCGCCATCACGTTCAGCACCCACCTCGTCACCCGCTCTCCCCACCTGGCGGCCTTCGCCCGGCACCCGTTCTTCCTGGGCGCCTGCGCCGACCTCATCGGCCCCGACGCCAACCTCTACTGGGACCAGGCCGTCTACAAGAAGCCCGAGAAGCCGCGGCGGTTCCCCTGGCACCAGGACAACGGCTACGCCTACGTCGAGCCCCAGCAGTACCTCACGTGCTGGGTGGCGCTGACCGACGCCACGGCCGACAACGGCTGCCCCCAGGTGGCCCGGGGCCTGCACCGCAAGGGCACGCTCGCCCACACCTACGTCGACCCGCTGGGCTGGGAGTGCCTCACCGATCCCGACGACGTCGCGGTCGCCGAGGTCGGCGCCGGCGGTGTCGTGGTGTTCTCGAGCCTGACCCCCCACCTCACCGGCCCGAACACCACCGACGGGGTCCGCAAGGCCTACATCCTCCAGTACGCGCCGGCCGGCGCCACCGTGCTCCGGGGCGACCCCAAGAAGGACACCGAGCCGGCCAGCCGGGAGCCCGCCGACAACCCCGACTGGCAGTTCCCGGTCCTGCGCGCCGGCGAACCGGTGGTGGCCTGACATGCCCGACTCGACCGACGCCACCGCCAGCACCGCCGAGGCGACCGAAACCGCCGGGCCCACCGGGACCGCAGGCCGCAGGGCGGGGGCGGCCGGGGCCGCACGTCGGACTGCCGTCGTTACCGATGGGCATCGCGGGTCGTTCGACGGGTGCGGCTTCTACCGCATCGACGGCTTCGCCCCACCGGAGGTCGGGCTGGCCATGTTGGACGACGTCGTGGGACTGGCCCGAGCGGCCGCCGAGCCCTCGACGTCGACCGAGCACGACGGCGCCGGCGGCCCGGCCGGCACCGTCGTGCTCCCCGAATCGAACCTCGCCGGGCAGGCCGGGCGGCCCGAGCAGGTCACGTCGAAGGTGTTCCGGTTGCACCGCCGGCCGGCGTTCGCCTCGTTCCTGGCCCAGCCGGACGTGGTCGAGATCCTGGTCGACCGGATCGGCCCGGACGTCGACTGCTTCCTCAGCCAGTTCATCTTCAAGAACCCGGGTGCCTGGGGCCAGCCGTGGCACCAGGACTCGTTCTACTTCCCGTTCACGCCGGCCCGGCCGATCGTCGGCCTGTGGCTGGCGGTCACCGAGGCCACGCTGACCAACGGCTGCCTGCACGTGCTGCCCGGGTCGCACACCGAGCCGGTCCACACCCACGTGCCCGACCGCCGTCCGGGCGCCAACCTCGGCTACGTCGAGATCGTCGACCACGACATGGCCGCCTCCGAGCCGGTGCTCATGCAGCCGGGCGACCTGCTGGTCTTCGACAGCCACCTCATGCACTGCTCGACCGACAACGAGTCGGACGGCATCCGCGCCGCCATGGTCTTCCACTTCGCCGCCGCCGGCACCGTCGACCACACCGAGAAGGTCCTCGGCCGCCCCAGCAACGTCAACGACTGGGCCCCGGCGATCCGCAGCTCCCGTTCCGTCGCCTGAACGCTTACGATCCTCCGCCGGGGCGCCACGACATCGGGGGGATGCGATGAGGGGATCAACCAGGTTCAAGGTGGCTCGGCGCGCCGGGGTGGCGATCGCCGGCGTCGTGCTGCTGGCCGCGACGGCGAGCGGCTGCGACTGGCCACCGAACACCCGCTACGTCGACCCGGTCTTCGCCAACGTCGACGTCACCACCAACATCCCGTACCGGACCACCACCACGTCGACCGGTGCGCCGATCACGCTCTACCTCGACATCTACCAACCCCGGGGTGACACCGCGGCCAAGCGACCGGCGGTCATGTGGGAGTTCGGCGGCTACTGGGTGTCGGGCAACAAGTCCAACATGGCCACCTTCGCCACCGAGTCGGCGAGGCGGGGCTACGTGGGGGTGAGCATCCAGTACCGGCTGCGCGGGTCGACCAGCGAGTGGTACCCGGCCGCGCTCGACGCCTACGACGATGCGGTAGCCGCCGTCCAGTGGCTCAAGGACCACGCCGCCGAGTACCGCATCGACCCGAACGCGATCATCGCTGGGGGCTACTCGGCCGGCGCGGTCAACTCGATGAACCTGGTGTTCATGCCGCCCGACCGGGGGCCGGCCGAGACCCCGGTGGCCGGGGGCATCATCCTCGCCGGGCTGACCTTCACGGCACCCCGGTCGGGACGCCCGCCGGTCATCATGTTCGGCGGCACCAACGACACCACCGTCACGTATGCGACCCAGGTCGACAACTGCAACGCGTCGAAGGCCGCGGGCAACGTGTGCGAGTTCGTCAGCTACCCGAACACGGGGCACATCCTCAGCAGCGCTCAGCGGGCGGACGCCGTGGTGAAGGCCCACCACTTCATCTTCGACAACGTCCTGCTCAAGAAGGGCTACGTCGCCGAGCAGATCCCGGCGGCCGCGGCCGCCTAGCGAACGACGACGCTCAGATCGCGTAGCACCGCACGGCGGCGGTCCCGAACCACACGAGGATCGTGGCCGCCACCAGCGGCGCCGGGATGCGGCGCGGGCTGCTGAGCAGGACCACCCACGCCAGCGCGAACACGTCGAGCACCTGGCGCAGGTCCGACGGGCCGCTCCACACGCGCTTGCCCAACGACACGGCCATCAGCACCACGAGGCCGAGCGACACCAGCAGCCAGCGGTCGCCTTCGCCGAGCTCGCGGCGGATGCCCCGCCCGACCGCCAGCGCCACCAGCACGACCGCCAGCGGGAACTGGAACCGGACCATGTCGTCCCACGGCGGGATGTCGCCCCGCGCCCAGTCGACCAGCGTCGGCCCGAGCACCCCGAACGGGAAGGTGGTGTTCGAGTCGTTGGCCGCCGCGATCGGCAGCTCGCCCATCCGCATCCAGCCGACCAGCTGCCAGAGCACCGCCGCCACCGGCGGGACGAGCCACGGCAGGTCGGCGGCCGACAGCGAGACCCGGCGGCGCACCAGCGCGACCAGCCGCCAGATGCCGTAGCCGGCGATCGCCGCCAGCACCTGCTCGCGGCTGAGCACCGCCAGCGTCCAGGCCACCGTCGCCCACGCCCAGCGCTGCCGTTGGAGCGCGACGACGCCCGCCAGCAACACAGCCAGCGTCACGACGTCGGGCAGGTCGCGGGCCACCGCGAAGATCAGGCCGGGGACGCTGGCGAGCAGCAGTCCGCTCAACGCCGGGCGCCCGGCCCGCTCGGCGATCATGCCTCCGAACAGGGCGACCGCCCCGAACGCCAGCACGTTGACGACAACCAGCGTCGTCGCCGCCCAGGGCGCGTGCCCGCCCGACAACCCCCACGCCAGCAGCGGGTACAGCAGCCGGGACGGACGGTAGGCCGAGTCGAAGATGACGCCGTGGTGGTGGTGGTCGAGGTCCCACTGGAACGGGTCGACCGCGAGGCGCCAGTAGTACGTGCCGTCGTAGCCCCACGAGTCCTCGTAGACGTAGATGGGCGGGTCGACGGTGGCGGGGTCGACGAAGTTGTCGCCGGCGACGACGAAGCGGCTGATGTCACCATCCGCCGGGACCAGCAGGCGGCCGAACACGATGCCCAGCGCCATCAGGCAGCCGAGGACGCCGACGTGCCACGGCCGCAGCGCCTTCGCCAGCCGCACCACCCACCCCACTGGCGCGAAGTCGACGACCGCACGCGGTGTGAAGGCAGCGGTGGCGGCAGGCATGGCCGGGAAAACGTACTCCTACCAGGCCTGACGGTGGCGGTCGCCCCGCCGGCGAGGTCACTCGGTGTCGGCGCGCACCACCGAGACGACACCCGCGCCGATCAGCAGCGCGGCGGGCAGGGCGGAGACCGGCGGCGCCTCGTCGAAGAACAGCCACGCCAGCAGCGTCGACCCGAGGATCTCGAAGAGGATGGCGACCGAGATCAGCGTCGGGCTCAGCGTCTGCACGACCCGGTTGACCAGGGTGTGGCCCAGCAGCTGCGGCCCGACGGTGAGTCCGAGCAGCGCCAGCCACGTCGCGGCCGGGTAGCCCGCGATCGCCTGGCGCCCGACGAAGCACACCCCCAGCAGAGCCAGCGCGGCGACTGCGTAGCAGAGCGTCGTGTACACGGCGGTAGTGGTCACCCGGCGGACGTCGCCCCCCACCACCAGGTAGGCGCCCGACAGCATCCCCCCGAGGAGGGCCAGCACGTCGCCGAACAGGGCCCGCGGGGTGAGGGTCAGGTCGACGCCCGTGATCAGCACCACGCCGGCGAGCGCCAGCGCGATGCCTCGCCACACGGCCGGCGACACGTGCTCGCCCCGGCAGTGGGCGATCAGCGCCACCCAGATCGGCTGGGCGCAGACCAGCGTCACCGACGAGGCCACCGACGTGAACGACAGGCTCGGGATCCACGTGGCGAAGTGGGCGGCGAGGAACAGGCCGGCCACCACGGTGCGCCGCCGGTTGAGGCGGTCGAGCTTCGAGAGCGCCCCCCGGTCCCGGGTGACCACCACGGCCCCGGTCACCGGCAGGGCCAGCGTCGTCCGCCAGAACGCGATGGCCAGCGCCGGCGCGTGCGCCGCCCGCACCAGCGGCGCCGAGAACGACACCGCCACCACGGCGACGGCGAGTAGCACGAAGTCGACGACGGGCCGGGTCATCCCGCTCCCGGCGGCCGCGTCCTCCTCCGTACTTTGAACCACGGTGGCTCACTATGGGCCACCGTGGTTCGAAGAACCACTAGAGCGCGTGCGGATAGGTCACGTCTGCTCGTTCTCGGCGCTTCGCGCCGAGAGGTCAAACCACGCGCGAACTTCCCGCTCTTGGCGCCTTCGGCGCCGGGCCGCTCGGGCCACGGCCTCGCCTATCGGCTCGGCCTCTCAGAGCGCGGTGACTGTGCGGCCGGTGGCGACGACGGCGTCGACCAACGGGTGCACCAGGTCGGCGTCGCGGCCGACCACCACCGGCGACGGGAACACGCTCGGCGGCAGGGCCCGGCGTAGGGCAACGACCTGCTCGGCCTGGTCGGTGGGCGGTTCCGGCGTCACCACGACGACGTCACGCCACGGCTCGCGGGGCTCGGTGCGGGTGCGCATCCGGGCCCACGTCACCTCGGCGCAGCCGACGGTGGTGGTGGCGGCGGTGAGCAGCATGGCTCGCTCGTCGTCCTCGGGACCCGGGGTCACCAGCAGGACGCTGCCGGGATGGGGGAGATCGCCAGGGTTCGACGGCGACCTCTCTGGGGGTTCTGATGGCGCGGACATCACCAGTTGTATGTCGAACATCTGACCCGATTGCGCAGCCGGGACCCTCGTGACTTCCGGCATCCTGGTCATCATGGCTGCCGAGTCCACCATGCTCCCGCTGGGGACGCCGATCCCCGACTTCACGCTCCCCGACCCCGCCGGCGCCCTGCACGGCCCGAGCGACCACGCCGATGCGCCCGGGGTTCTCGTCGTCTTCGCCTGCAACCACTGCCCCTACGTGGTGCACGTCGGGCCCGAGCTGGGCCGCCAGGCGAAGGGCTGGATGGACCAGGGCATCGCGATCCTGGCCGTCAACCCCAACGACGCCCGCGCCTACCCGGACGACGCCCCCGAGCGCATGCCCGGCTTCGCCGCGGCCAACGGCTGGACGTTCCCCTACCTGGTCGACGAGAGCCAGGACGTCGCCCGCGCCTACCAGGCCGCCTGCACGCCCGACTTCTTCCTCTTCGGCCGGGACCGCACTCTGGCCTACCGGGGCCGCTTCGACGCCAGCCGCCCGGGCAGCGCCACGCCGCTGACCGGTGAGGACGTGGGCGCCGCGATCTCGGCGGTGCTGACCGGCACGCCGGTGCCGGAGCGCCAGCTCCCCAGCATCGGCTGCTCGATCAAGTGGAAGGAGTGAGCCCGGAGGCCCACTCCCCCACCTGAGCCTGGCTAGACCTTCAGGAACCTCGACAGCGCCCAGCCGGAGCCGGCGGCGCCGATGGTGATGCCGAGGAGCACCACGACCAGCATGACCATGGTGACCTCGCCCCGGGTGGCGACCATGCCGGAGAAGACCGACAGGTTGTCCGAGCCCAGCCGGTAGATCAGCTTGTCGAGGCCGTAGACGCCGACCACGGCGAACGCCGCGCCCACCAGTCCCTGGACCACGCCCTCCAGCATGAACGGGACGCGGATGAACCAGTTGGTGGCGCCGACGAGCTTCATGACCTCTATCTCGCGCCTTCGGGCGAACATGGCCATGCGGATGGCGTTGAGGATGAGCATCAGCGCCGCGGCCAGCAGGCCCAGGCCGACGATCAGCACCGCGGTCTGGATGACGCTGGAGAAGTGCTGCAGGCGCTTGACGCCCTCCAACGCCGACACCGATTTGAGCACCCCGGGCTTGTTCGTCGAGAACAGCCGCTGCAGGGCGATGATGGCGTCGGGGTCGTTGGTGTTGGGCGTGACCCGGAACGAGTTCGGTACCAGGTCCTTGTTCTTGCGGCCCTCCTCGAGCATGGCCGGGTTGCTCTGGAAGAGGTGCTCGAACTCCTTCATCGTCTCCTTGTCGCCCATGTACTTGACCTTGGCGACGGAGGCGTTCTCTTCGAGCTGCTCCTGGAGCGACGACTTCTGGGCCTCGCTGATGTCCCGTTTGACGAAGACGATGACCTTGACGTCCTCGGTCCAGCGGGTGGAGAGGTTGCCGACCGCGGCGCGGGTGAGCATGGCGGTGCCGAACAGGCACAGCGACACGGCGATGGTGACGACCGCCGCGAAGCTCAGCGTGACGTTGCGCCGCAGGTTGGTCGAGGTCTCGCGGACGACGTAGTCGAGTTGCAAGGCCATGGCGTTAGTTCTGCTCCCCGATCACTGGTAGACGCCCCGAACCTGGTCACGCACGATCTCGCCCTGGTCGAGCTCGATGACCCGGCGCTGCATGGTGTCGACGATCGACCGGTCGTGCGTGGCCATGACCACGGTGGTGCCGGTCCGGTTGATGCGGTCGAGCAGGCGCATGATGCCGACCGACGTGGCCGGGTCGAGGTTCCCCGTGGGCTCGTCGGCCAGCAGGATCAGCGGCCGGTTGACGAACGCCCGGGCGATCGAGACCCGCTGCTGCTCACCGCCCGACAGCTCGTCGGGAAGGTTCTCGGACTTCGGCTCCAGGCCGACCAGCTCGAGGATGGCGGGCACCTGGGCGTGGACGACGTGGCGGGGTCGGCCGATGACCTCCAGCGCGAACGCCACGTTCTCGTACACCGACTTGTTGGGGAGCAGCTTGTAGTCCTGGAAGATGCAGCCGATGTTGCGCCGCAGGTAGGGCACCCGCCACGACGAGAGCCGAGCGATGTCCTTGCCGGCGACGTAGAGCGTGCCGTCGTCGGCGGTTTCCTCCCGGTTGATCAGGCGCAGCATCGTCGACTTGCCGGAACCGGAGGGTCCCACGAGGAAGACGAACTCGCCCTTCTCGATGTTGGCGGTGCAATGACGGAGCGCCTTGATCTCGCCCTTGTACAACTTGCTCACATTCTGGAATGTGATCATTGGCCTCGAACTTGGAGAGATGTCGAAACGGTGTGCCCAGCCCCGCCGAAGATTGCGACGAGGTTACAGAACGCAGCTTGGCACGGGTAATCACACTACGCCGTCGAAAGAAGCGAGTCCGTCAAAGGTACTGCGCGCGACGAGGCCGGACCGCTAGTTCGCCCGCCGCCACTGGAGGTACGCCTCCATGAACGGGTCCAGGTCCCCGTCGAGCACTCCGTCGACGTTGCCGGTCTCGTGCTCGGACCGCAGGTCCTTCACCATCTGGTACGGCTGCAGGACGTAGCTGCGGATCTGGCTGCCGAAGCCCACCCGCTGCTGGTCGCCGCGGATCTCGTCCAGCTCGGCCTCCCGCTTGGACCGCTCCAGGTCGGCGAGCTTGGCCTTCAGCATGGCCATGGCCCGGTCCCGGTTCTGGAACTGGCTGCGCTCGACCTGGCACGACACCACGATCCCGGTGGGGAGGTGGGTCAGCCGCACGGCCGACGACGTCTTGTTGATGTGCTGGCCGCCCGCCCCGGACGCCCGGAAGACGTCCATCTTGATGTCCTTGTCGTCGACCTCGACGCCACTGTCGCCGTCGTCGAGCATCGGCACCACCTGGAGGGCGGCGAACGCGGTCTGGCGCTTGCCCTGGGCGTTGAACGGGCTCATCCGCACCAGGCGGTGGACGCCCCGCTCGGCCTGCAGGTAGCCGTAGGCGTAGCGGCCCTTGACCACGAAGTCGGCCGACGAGATGCCGGCCTCCGAACCCGGGGTCGTCGAGTCCATCTCGGTGTCGAAGCCGCGGCGCTCGGCCCAGCGCAGCACCATCCGCAGCAGCATCTCGGCCCAGTCCTGGGCGTCGACGCCCCCCTCCCCCGCCTGGATGCTGACGAGAGCGTCGGCCTGGTCGTGCTCGCCGGAGAACATCGAGCGGAGCTCGATCTGGCGCAGCTGGGTGTCGAGCTCGCCGAGGCTCTGCTCGACCTCGGTCAGCGACCCCTCGTCGCCCTCCTCCCGGGCCAGCTCGTAGAGGGTCTCGGCGTCGTCGAGGCGCTCGGTGATGCCGTCGAAGCGGCTCAGGTCGTCGTTGAGGTTGGCCAGCTCACCGGTGACCTTGCGGGCGTTGTCGGTGTCGTCCCACAGGTCGGGGCGGGACGCCTCGGCCTCCAGCTGGGGCTGGCGGGTGCGCAGCTCGTCGATCTTCAGGTAGCCGGCGGCCTCGGCCAACCGCTCCCTCAGCGCCTTGAGCTCGTCGGACAGGTCCCTCATCTCATCGAGCCGTTGCGGCTGCTACGCGCCGTGGCACTGCTTGTACTTCTTGCCCGAGCCGCAAGGGCACGGGGCGTTGCGGGGCGTCTTGTCCCAGTCCGACTTCACGACCGGGACGTTCTGCGGCTCGCGCTGCGGCACCGGGGCCTCGGCTGCGCCGTTACCACCCCCGTCACCGGACCGGACCGCGGCTGCCATGCTTGCCGCCCCGCCGGACGACGACGGGTCCTCGGGCGCCGAGTACTGGAAGTTGGTGACCCGGGACTGCACCTCGGGATCGACCGGTGCCGGCTGGTTGACCTGCACCTGGACGTGCATGACGTAGCGGATGAAGTCCTGCGACACGCCGTGCATCATCTGGCCGAACATCTCGAAGCCCTCGCGCTGCCACTCGGTGAGGGGATCGCGCTGGCCCATGGCCCTCAGGTTGATGCCCTCGCGCAGGTAGTCCATCTCGTAGAGGTGGGCCCGCCAGCGCTGGTCGATGATCCGCAGCATGACGGTCCGCTCGACCTGGCGCATGACCTCCGGGGTCAGCTCGGCCTCGCGAGCCTCGTAGTAGGTGAGGGCCTCGTCCATGAGCATCTCGTAGAGCTCGTTGGTGCCCGTGGCCTGCTTGAGCTGCTCGATCGACAGGTGCGACGGCCAGTAGGTGCGGACCTCGGTGTGGAGGCCCTCCAGGTCCCACTCCTCGTTGTACTCGCTGACGCAGTGCGACTCGATGAGCGAGTTGACCCCGTCCGGCAGGTACTCCTCGGCGATCTTCTCCCGCAGGTCGACCTTGTCCAGCACCTGGTCCCGCAGCGCGTAGATGACCTTGCGCTGCTCGTTCATGACCTCGTCGTACTTGAGGACGTTCTTGCGGATCTCGGCGTTGCGCTGCTCGACGGTGGACTGCGCCCGCTCGATGGCCTTGGTGACCATCTTGGCTTCGAGCGGCACGTCCTCGGGCAGCGCCTTGCCCATGACCCAGTTGACCATGCCGGTCGCGAACAACCGCATGAGGTCGTCCTCGAGGCTGAGGTAGAAGCGGCTCTCACCGGGGTCGCCCTGACGGCCGGAACGGCCGCGGAGCTGGTTGTCGATGCGGCGGCTGTCGTGGCGCTCGGTGCCGAGCACGTAGAGGCCACCCAACTCGCGGACCTTGGCGCCCTCGGCAGTGGTCTCCCGCTCGTAGCGCTGGATCACGGTCTCGAGCTGGGGCCGGTTCTCCTCGTCGTCCGGGTCGAGGCCCTCGATGCGCAGGTCCCGCTTGGCCAGGCCCTCGGGGTTGCCGCCGAGGATGATGTCGACGCCTCGACCGGCCATGTTGGTGGCCACGGTGACGGCGTGGAGCGACCCGGCCTGGGCGATGATCTCGGCCTCCCGGAAGTGCTGCTTGGCGTTCAGCACCTCGTGGCGGACACCCCGCTTGTCGAGCAGCCGGGACAGCTTCTCCGACTTCTCGACCGAGATGGTGCCCACCAGGACCGGCTGGCCGGCCTCGTAGCGGTCGGCGATGTCGTCGACCACTGCGTTGAACTTGGCGTCCTCGTTCTTGTAGATCAGGTCACCCTCGTCGGCCCGGGCGTTGGGCTTGTTCGTGGGGACGGGGATGACCTGCAGGTTGTAGGTCGCATGGAGCTCGGCGGCGTCGCTCATGGCGGTACCGGTCATGCCGGCGAGCTTCTCGTACATGCGGAAGTAGTTCTGCAGCGTGACCGTGGCCAGCGTCTGGTTCTCTTCCTTGATCTTGGCGCCTTCCTTGGCCTCGACGGCCTGGTGGAGGCCCTCCGACCAGCGCCGGCCTTCGAGGATGCGGCCGGTGAACTCGTCGACGATCTTCACCTCGCCGCCGGCGACCACGTAGTCCTTGTCCCGGCGGAACAGCTCCTTGGCCCGCAAGGCGGCCTGGAGCTGGTGGACGAGGTTCTGGGCGACGCCGTCGTAGAGGTTCTCGACGCCCAGCGCCTTCTCGACCTTCTCGATGCCCTCCTCGGTGGGCACCACGGTGCGCTTCTCCTCGTCGACCTCGTAGTCCTCGTCCCGGCGCAGGCCCCGGACGATGGAGGCGAACTTGTAGTAGAGCTGCGCGGCGTCGGCGACCCGGCCGGAGATGATGAGCGGGGTCCGGGCCTCGTCGATGAGGATCGAGTCGACCTCGTCGACGATCGCGTAGGTGAAGCCCCGCTGGACCTGCGCCTCGCGGGACGGCGCCATGTTGTCGCGGAGGTAGTCGAAGCCGAACTCGTTGTTGGTGCCGTACGTGACATCGCAGGCGTACTGCTGGCGCTTGTGATCGGGGTCGGGCTGCCCGGGCACGACCAGGCCGACCGACAGGCCCATGAACTGGTGCAGCCGACCCATCCACTGGGCGTGGAAGGTGGCCAGGTAGTCGTTCACCGTGACCAGGTGGACGCCCTTGCCGGTGAGGCCGTTGAGGTAGACCGGCAGGGTCGAGACCAGGGTCTTGCCCTCGCCGGTCTTCATCTCGGCGACCCAGCCGAAGTGCAGGGCGGCGCCCCCGACGAGCTGGACGTCGTAGTGCCGCTGGCCGAGCACCCGCTTGCCGGCCTCACGCACCACCGCGAAGGCCTCGATCAGCAGGTCGTCGACCGATTCGCCGCGGTCGAGCCGCTGACGGAACTCGGGCGTCTTGGCCTGCAGCTGCTCGTCGGACAGTGCCTCGAACTCGGCCTCGTAGGCCGTGATGTCGGGGACGAGTGATTGGAGCGCCCGCAGTTTCTTGCCCTCGCCGGCGCGAAGGAAGCGATCGAACATGCCCATGAGGGTGGACAGTCTACCTACCGCCTGGAGGTACCCCCAGGCAGTCGCAGGCCTTCACGCAGGCCCTCCGACGATTCCCCCGGTTGTGCCCGGCTTCGGGCCTCGGGTTCAGGCGGCGGGTTCAGCGGCGGCGGTGCGGCGCCGGCGGCGCTGGGCGACCACGTGGATGATCGGCAGGTCGAACTCCCGCTGCATGCGCCGCTTGACGTCCATCCGGAGCCATGCGGAGGTGTGCGCCGGGAGCGTCGACAGGATGATCCCCTCGCAGTCGAAGTCGACGTTCCGCAGGGCGGTCGACACCGCGTACACCGGGCTGGCGTCGCCGACCTCGCCCGTGACCTCCAGGCCGGCGTCGGCGAAGGTGGCGAGACCCTCGTCGAGCCGCTGCTTGGCGGCCGACTGGAGCTGGCCGTCGGACCACGCACCCCGGGGGTGGTGGACCGGCACCACCAGGTGGAAGGTCACGTCGGGTTCCTTCTGCGCCAGCTCCCTGACGTGGTCCAGCAGGTCCGGACCGACCAGCGTGCGGTGCGCGACCACGAGGTATCTGCCCATCGACTACCCCCTTGGGTGAGAAGCCCTCCCCTGCGGTGCCCGTCCCGGCCCGGCCGTAAACCGTGGTCCCGACGGTGAACGCCCGGTAACTCCACGGGGAACACCCTTTCCCCTACACGGCCTCCGGATGAAGGGCTACCCTCGCCCTCGACACGCAACTCGCACAGGAGGTTTCCTGGGTGGAGATAACGGTCAGCGCACGGAACACCGAGGTGTCCAGAGCTTTGCGGGAAGCTGTCGAGGACAAGATCGGTCGCCTTGCTCGGAAGGCATCCGGTCTTCGCCGAGCGGATGTGCACTTCTTCGAAGAGCGCAACCCTCGGATCCCCGAACGGGAGTGCTGCGAGGTGACCCTCGACGGGCGGGGGCACCAGATCCATTGCCGGGTCAGCGGTCCCGACAGTTTCGTCACGGTCGATCGCGCTGCTGCCAAGCTCGAGCAGCAGATCGAGAAGGCCAAGACCAAGCTCATGCGTCGCCGCAACGCCGCTGCGGCGCAGCGGAGCGTCACCCGCCGCGAGGCGGCCAACGGCTCCACAAGCACCAGCAACTCGGCCGCCGCAGCTCGGGCGCTGCGCCGCGCCGTCTAGCTCTCGCTTCGCTGCCCGCCGTCACGGGCGGCGGGCAGCGGTGAGGCCACCGATCCAGGGCACGCCGGCGGACCGCAGGACGGCTGCGCCACAGCGCAGGGTGGTGCCGGTCGTGAGGACGTCGTCCACGAGGACCACGGGGACGTCTCGCCGGGCGGGGCGAACCAGCCGCAGGTCGACGCCGACGAGCCGGTCCTCCCGGGATCGCCCGGTCTGAGGCAGCCCCGACCGCCGGGCCAGCACCCGCACGCACGAGCGTTTCCAGCGCCGGGCGACCGCCCGAGCCAGCAGCTCAGCCTGGTCGAAACCGCGTTTTCGGCGCCGCCGCGGCGTGGTGGGCATCCAGGTGACGATCGCGCCGTCCGGCGGCTCGATGAGCCCCGCCATCCCGTCGGCGAGCCACCCGAGCGCTACCCGCTCGTTCCTGTACTTCAGCCTGGTGAGCAACGGCGCCGCCCGCTCGTCGTACACGAGCAACGACCGGCAGATGTCGAACCCCACGACCCCCGCCACGGCCGCCGGCACCCGCCGCAACCGCCGCCAACACCCCGCACACAGAAAGCCCCCCACTCCCCCACACACCAAGCACCCATAGGAAGTAGCCATGCCCCCATCATCGTCAGGGGGTGTGACAGTTAAGAGAGAGAGAGAGGTCCCGCCTACCAGGGCGGGGCCCATCGCCGCTCGGCCCGCGACGACCGAGGGTCCTCGCTGGAGATGGGTGCCACCACATCGGGGACGTTGAGCAAAACGGACGGCTGCTCGGCTGAAGCGCGACGGGATCAGGCGTACCGTTGGGGCGGAGGTGGCGGAGATGGGCGATGAAGACGTACCGGCGGCAGAGCAGGAGACGCCCGAGCTGATCGAGGCCGACGTCGCGGACGGCGACGACGTCCCCGACATGAGCGAAGGCGTCCCCCAGGACCACGAGCCGGCGGAGGGGTCCCCGTCGTGAACACGGCCGGCGACGCGCTCAACGTCATGCGGTCGCTGATCGGCGCCCGGGAGATCCCTCGTGGCTCCAACAACGCCCAGCCCGTCACGTCGTGGTACGGGATGAAGGCGGCCTGGTGCGCCATGACCGTGAGCTATGCCCTGTTCCACAGCGGGCACCCGCGCCATGTGCGCTTCGCCTACACACCGACCGGCCAGGCCATGTTCGAGAACGGCGAGTGGGGGACCTTCCACCGGACCCCCAGGCCCGGCGACCTGGTGTTCTACAGCCTGAAGGGCAAGCGCACCGACCACGTCGGCATGATCGAGTCGGTCAACGGCGACGGCACGTACACCTCGATCGAAGGCAACGTCGGCGACGCCTGCAAGCGCCAGCGCTACCCGCTGAACTTCCGCGCCATCCGTGGCTACGGCCGGCCTCGCTACGGCGGCGTCATGGCGATGCGGTCAGGACTCGCCACTGGCACGGGCGGTGAGCGCACCCTGGCACTGGGGTCCCGCGGCGAGGACGTCGAGGGCCTCCAGCGCGTCCTGGTCGGTGCAGGCCACCTGCCAGCGTCGGCGGTCAACGGTGTGTTCGGAGACGACACGAAGACCGCGCTCATGGCGCTGCAGCGCCGGCTGGGCCTGGCCGCCACCGGCATCGCCGACCCCGACACCCTCGACGCCATCGACAACCTGCTGCGGCTCCTCGCCAACCTGGAGATCGAGATGCTGATCATCGACTGTCCTGACAAGCCAGCGCTGCTCCTCGCCGGTTCGGTGCAGCAGCTCGACAACGACCAGCGCAACGCCCTGCGCAGCGTCGGCGTGCAAGCGCAGCGCGTCGACCGCGCCCGGTGGGAGGCGCTCAACTCGCTCGCCCGAGCGTAAGCACCGAACGTACGGGGCCCGGACCAGCACGGAGGCGGGCCGGGTCAGTCCTCGCTCCCCTGGGCGACGAGCTTCACCCGGGTGTCGTCGGCGGACGCGAGGGTGTCGTAGTCGCCCTTCGGCACCACGACCTCGAAGGTGCGCTCGCCGGTGTTCTCGTCGGGCTCGCCGACCGACCGGATCCAGGCGTTCTCGATGGTCTCGGGGTCCTCGCCCCTGTTGGGTGGCTGGATGACGACGTCGACCCGCATGCCGGCGAGCTGGTCCCGGGGCGGGAAGCGGCCGGGCTTCAGGCGCAGCGGGACGCCCCGCTTGTCGCCGGGGATCGGGTTCTGGCCGTCATCGAGGAGCTGCTCGGCCGCCAGCAGGGTGCCCTCGACGATGGGCACCCGGGTGACCCGACCTACCAGATCGTCGGCCTCGCCGGCCTTGACCGTGCGCACCCCGGGGTCGGCCGCGACCCGCACGGTGCGGAAGTCCTCCTTGGTCAGCGTGTGGTACTGCTCGACGTCGTGGTCGAGGGCCAGCACCTCGATGCGCTCGCCGGCCGAGACGTAGACGGCGGCGAAGATCCAGGCGCCCAGCAGCGAGAGGGTGGTGCCCACGGCGAAGCGGCCCCAGCGCCGCCGGGTCGGCAACCCCTCGGGCGACACCGCGACTGGGGTCCCCCGACGCCGGCCGAGCCGCCGGGGCGGCGGGGGGAGCGCGGGTCGCCCCCGCGGCGGGGCCACGGGTGTCGACGCGGGCGAAGGTGGCGGTGGCCTGTCGTCGAGGGTGCTCATGATCCGTTCCGTTCCTTCACGTCTGGTCCTCGCTGGCCTGCGTGACGTGGCATCCCGCGCTGCGCTGCATGTACGTGGAAAGGCGCCCCCGGCTTCCCGGGGTACAGCGGGCGGGCGGGACCACCGCGATCCAGGCGAAGAGACGCCCTGCACGGTGGCGGCGTACAGCGTCGACACCTGGGGGTGTCGATCTGCACGAACGTCGGGACGTTGAGGACGGAGCGGTTGGCCTGGTCCGGCTCGAGTCCTCCTGTCCGGAGGTCTCTGCCACCATGTGCCTGCTCGCCGCGCCCACGCCGCCCCACTCCTGCTGCCGAGCCATGACCAGCGGCCTCGCTCGTCCCTGCGAGCGACACCTCGGGTCCTGGCGTTCCCGATTCGTCCTCAGGCTCCGGCAGCTCGAGCGCGGACAACGCCCCCGGAAGCAACGACTGTACCGCGGACCCGCTGACGGCGAGGGTCACCGGCGTTTCCGGGATGGCCTGGACTGTTGAGGCGCTCCGCGCCAGCTAGAGGTAGCCGACGAGGGATGTGGTCACGACGACGGCGTTGCCGGCCACCATGGCGGCGACGACCGGGTTCGTCAGGGTGTGGGCCAGGGACTCCGGCGGTCCGTCCGGGACGATGGCGGCGGCCAGGCCGCCCCGACGGCGGATCACCGCGGTGCCGGTGGCGCCGACCCCGAGCGCCGCCAGGATCAGCAGCGTCGCCGCCACCCGGGAGACCGTCTCGGCGCCACTCTCCAGCAGCGGGTCGCTCAGCCAGCCCCGCTCCGGCAGGGCGTGGACCATCACATAGGCGAACGCCAGGCCGAAGCCGAGCGACGCCGCCGCCGACGGGGCCCACCGGTGGCGCATGAACACCAGGACCACCAGACCAACCTCCACGAGGATCCCCGCCAGCCCGACCCAGAAGAGGTCGTCCGAGACCGAGTCGGCGCCCCGGCGGGCGTGGTCGCCGTTGTGGAACAGCACGGCGAGGGCGAAGAAGGTCGTCGCCCAGCGCAGCCGGCGAGCGTCGGCCGGGGCGTCGGCCGCAGCACCGGTCGAGGTCTGGGGCTGGATGGCAGTCACTAGACGATCGTTCTACTATTAGGCTGCGCGGATGGCAAGTGACACCCCCCACCGGATCGTCGAGGCGACCGCCAACCTCTTCCAGCGCAACGGCTACACCGGCACTGGCCTCAAGCAGATCTCGGCCGACAGCGGGGTGCCCTTCGGGTCGCTGTACCACTTCTTCCCCGGCGGCAAGGAGGCCCTGGCCACGGAGACCTTGCGCTGGTCGGGACGGGGCTACGCCACCCGGGTCGCCGCCGTGCTGGCCGAGGGCCCCCGCGACGACCTCGCCGCCACCGTGCGGCACGCCTTCGACCGGGCGGCGGAGGACCTGGTCGCCACGGACTACGTCGACGCCTGCCCCATCGCCACGGTCGCCCTCGAGGTGGCCAGCTCCAACGACACGCTCCGCGAGGTGACGGCGGAGATCTTCGGGGAGTGGCTGCAGGGCCTCGACGCCTGGCTCGTCGCCGGCGGGGTTCCCGAGGACCAGGCCCGGGCCCTGTCGACCCTGTTCCTGGCGGCGCTCGAGGGAGGCTTCCTCCTCAGCCGCGCCGCCCGAGATCCCGCTCCCCTCCACGCCCTCGGCGAACAAGTCGCCGCCCAGGTCGCCGCCGCCCTCCCCACCGAACCGCGGTAGCCCCAACACCGGAAGGGGGCCGCCTCGATCAGGCGGCCCCCCTTCGTGGTCAGCTCACGGCCGTGGTCAGCTCACGGCCTTCTTCACGAGCTGGGCGATCTGCTTCTCGATGGCGGGGGTCAGCTTCTTCAGGGCGAAGGCTGCCGGCCACATGGCGCCGTCGTCGAGGTTCGCCTTGTCGCTGAAGCCGAGGGTGGCGTACCTCGTCTTGAACTTCGCCGCGGGCTGGAAGAAGCAGACGACGTCCTTCCCCTTGGCGTAGGCGGGCTGCCCATACCAGGTCCTCGGCTCGAGGTCCGGCGCGCTGGCTTTCACGATCGCGTGGATCCGCTCGGCCATGACGCGGTCCGGCTCCGCCATCTCGGCGATCTTGGCGAGCAGGTCACTCTCGCCGTCGGCTTTGCCCGCCTTCGTCTCCCGGGCACGCTCCTTCATCGCGGCCCGCTCCTCGGCGGTGAAGCCAGTGGACGACTTGCGGGTTGTCTTGGTCTCGGCCATGGAAGTGCTCCTTATCCGGTTTTCGATCAGATCAACCAGCGGCCGTCGCACATGAGGTCGCGGTCGGGCATCTCGCTGACTTCGCGGTATGCCTGGATGCGGCGGGGAGACACGCGGAACCAGCGGTACGGCCTGGCCGACCCCCGGGGGTCGAAGCCGGTGCGGGCGGTGTAGTGGTCCCTCCGCTCCGAGGGCAGGGCGTCGAGCTCGAGGACCTCGACGTCGCCCTCGATCGTGGAGACGTCGGCGGAGGAGCCGAGCCCCAGCCGGACGGTCCGGCCGGCGGCCAGGTTCCGGCCGGTCTGGCTTTCGATCGACGTCGCCATCAGCAGCGCCTCACCGTCCCAGTCGAACGACATGGGGACGAGGTAGGGCGCACCGTCGCCCGAGGCACTGGCCACCCAGACCGCAGGGTCATGGGTGAGCCGGTGCTCGGTGCAGCGACGCCGCTCGGCGCGGGAGCGGGGACCGCCGCTCATCAGGTGTCCTGGACCAGACCGAGGACGTTGCCGTCGAGGTCGGTGAACGAGGCCACGATCCGGCCGCCGCCGACGTTCTGCGGCGCGTCCTTCACGACGGCGCCCGCTGCGGTGACCTCGGCGAGCTTCGCCTCGATGTCCGGCACGTGCCAGTAGGCCACCGGCGAGGTGAGGCCCTGCGGGCCACCGCCGGGCACCAGGCCGATGTGCTGACCGGCGACGTCGAACCCGACGTAGTACTCACTGTCCGCCTGCGGCTCGATGCCCAGCAGGGCGGCGTAGACGGCCTTGGCCTTCGCCACGTCGGACACGGGGTGCAGGACGGTCTTGATCTCGGGGGTGTCGCTCATCGGTCGCTCCTTTTGTCTCTGCTTGATTCCGTGAGAGTATCGCTCTTATCGTTAGAGCGCTACTATCACGAATATGACTGAGCGTGTCAAGCGGCGGTACGACAACTCACGTCGTCTGGCGGCGACGAGAGCCACCAAGGCCCACGTGGTCGACGTGGCGAGGGAGCTCTTCGTCGACCAGGGCTATCCGGGCACGACGATCAGCCAGATCGCCCAGCGCTCGGGCACCCCGGAGGCGACCCTCTACCGGCTGTTCGGGTCGAAGCGGGGGGTGCTGAAGGAGGTGCTCGACGTCGCCATCGGCGGTGACGACGAGCCGATCGAGTACCAGCGCCGCCCCGGGGTCCAGGCGGCGTTCGCCTCCGGCACCCCCGACGAGATGCTCGACGCCTTCGCCCACCTCGCCTGCCTGGTGCTCCGCCGCTCCGCCCCGTTGCTGAACGTGCTGATGAGCTCGGCGGGGGTGGACCCCGAGGCGGCCGAGATGCTCGCCGTCAGCCGCCAGCAACGCCGCACCGGCCAGTCGCGGATCGTCCGGGCGCTCGCCCGCGGGGGTCACCTGCGGGAGGGGCTCAGCTCGGCGGCCGCGTCGGACATCGTCTACGCGGTGATGTCGCCCGAGGTCTTCCGCATCCTGACCGTGGAACGAAGCTGGAGCGAGGCCCGCTACGAACGCTGGCTCGCCTCGACGCTCCGAGCCCAGCTCCTCCGCGACGCCTAATCGGGGTGGCGGGCGGTGATGCGGTCGTAGTTGATGCGGATCAGGGCCACGACTGCGTCGACGTCGCTCGCAAGCTCCGATTGCACGCCAAATGGACTGAGGAATGGGGACGGGCCGGACTTAGCCTGCCGGCGTGCGGGGGATCAGGGATGGGAGCGAGCTGGGAGTCAGGGTGCCGCGGCTGTTGGTCGGGCTCTTGATGGCTGGGGTCGGGATCGCGGCGATGGTGCGGGCGGAGCTGGGGTTGCCGCCGTGGTCGGTGCTCGATCAGGGGATCTCGGAGCACACCGGCATCCCCATCGGGACCGTCAGCATCCTCGTCGGCGCCGTCGTCCTGACCAGCTGGCTCTGGCTGCGGGAGCGGCCGGGGCTCGGCACGGTCCTCAACATCATCGTCATCGGGCTGACGATCGACGCCATCCTCGCCATCGTCCCCGAGACCGAGAGCCTGCCCCTCCGCGTCGCATACCTCGTGTTCGGCGTCTTCATCTGGGGCCCCGGCTCGGGGTTCTACATCGGCGCCGGGCTCGGCCCCGGGCCGAGGGACGGGCTCATGACCGGGCTCGCCGCCCGCGGTGTCGGCTCGATCCGGGCGGTCCGGACCGCCATGGAGGTCACCGTCCTCGTCACCGGCTGGCTGCTCGGCGGGTCGGTCGGCATCGGCACTCTGGCGTTCGCCCTCACGATCGGACCGAACGTGCAGTTCTTCCTCAGCCGCCTCAGCATCACGACGGTCGGGCGACCCCCGGCCACCCCGGCAGTCGAAGTCGAAGCTGCGTAGCCGTCTCCCACGCCGCCTCCAGCACCGCCCGGGTCACGAAGTGGCCCACCCAGATCACCACGAACGTCGAGGCCACGAGGATCGGCGCCCAGTGCCACGACAGCGTCAGGATCGTCCGCTGCAGGGTGTCGTGCGGCTCGACCACCGGCTCCCAGCTGTTCAGCCGGGCGTGACGCCCCAGGTAGACGCCCACCGCCGACAGCCCGTGCACCACCACCAGCGTCGGGGCGACCCACGGGCCCAGGCCGTCGGCCCGCAGGTAGCGGGCCAGCTCCCGCAACACCAGGTAGTAGGCGAGGAAGCCGCTCCCGATGAACAGCCCATACACCGGCAGCACCGCGGTGATCACCGACCAGTTGTGCCCGACCAGCAGCACGTCGTCCCGCAGGTGGACCAGGTCCGTCACGACGTACGGGGCGTTCGGTAAGAACAGCAGCATCGACCCGAGGCCGGCCCACCACAGCAGCGTCCGCTCGTGGCGGCCGCCCCGACCCGCATCGCTCCGCCACCGGAACAGTGCGAACGCCAGCACCACCGGGATCCACGCCAGCAGCGTGTTCCAGGTCATCCAGAACACGTCGCGCTCGAGGACCGCCGAGAGGTTCGGGGCGATCCGCTCGAACTGGTCCCACAGCCGCATCGCGAGAGCATGACGCGCCCCGCCCGCCAACGGCACGCGCCGGCCCGATCCCACACAACATCTGCACACGACTCGCGAAAAACACCCAGTTTCAAGGGGTTTCGCGTCGGGGATAGCTGCCGCACACCCCACACCGGGGGGAACCAAGGGGGAAGGGCGATGCGGACACCACGCTGCCTCGCGGCGCTCGCGCTCGCGTGCACGGCGTTCACTGCCGTGCTCGTCGGCGGGTCGCCGGCGTCGGCGGCAACACACGACCCGATCCTGTTCGTGCACGGCTGGAACAGCAGCGCCAGCACCTGGAACACGATGATCGGTCGCTTCCAGGCCGCCGGCTACACGAGCAACGAGCTCATGGCCATCACCTACAACAGCAACACCTCGAACCGGACCATCGCCGGTCAGGTGCAGACGGCGGTGAACGACCTGCGGGCCCGCACGGGGGCCGCCAAGGTCGACATCATCGCCCACTCGATGGGCAGCCTCTCGACCCGGTCCTACCTGAAGGAGCGGGGCGGCACCGCCTTCGTCGACGACTGGGTCTCGCTGGCCGGGCCCAACCACGGCACCAACACGGCCTACGCCTGCTACCTGTTCTCCAGGGGCTGCCGCGACATGATCCCCGGCTCCGACCTGCTCAACGCCCTCAACTCGGGAGACGAGACGGCCGGGACGTCCAACTACGGCACCTTCTGGTCGAACAGCGACGACGTCATCAACCCGGACAACAGCGTCCTGCTGTCCGGGGCCACCAACACCTTCGCCGGCTCCATCGAGCACTCCGACTTCCTCAGCCGAGCCGACGTCTTCAACATGGTCGCCGCCTTCGTGGCCTAGCGGCGTGACCTTCGAGGGGGCTTGCCCGGGAGGGCGGGCGGGCCTCCTCACCCTCAGACCCTCTCCGGCCCTCACGGCCCCCAGGCGTCGAAGAACCGGATGAGCCGGGGATGGTCGCCCGTCGTCTCCAGGGTCTGAAGCGCCCTCGCCGTCCCGGCCTCGTCGACCGAGAAGCGGCACAGCAGCTCGACGTCGGCATGGCCCCACGCCTCCTCCACCGACTGCCCGGCCGAGCCGCCGCACGCGTGGGCCTCGGCGAGGCGGTAGTCCTCAGACACCGTCATCTTCACCCGGACCTCGGTCGGCGTGACCTCGACGTCACGGATGTCGACGGCGTCGTCCTGCACCCGAGTGACGAACCAAGGGCTGTCGTGGCTCACCCGGGCCAGCTCGAAGATCCCGGCCCCGCCGTCGCCGGTGGTGTAGCGACCCGACATCGCATCGCCGTCGGCGCTGATCACGAGCTGTTCGAACTTCGGCTCCGGGGGACGACCGTTGCCGACCGTGCCCAGTGCCAGGGTCAGGGCGATCCGGAAATCGCGGCGGGGGTCGGCCGGGTGGGCCAGGGTGTAGCGCCAAGCCTCCTCGTAGGAGCCGACCGGCAGCGCCGCGGGGAAGAGATCCCGGGCCGGGCTGCCCGCGATCGACTCCGGGAGGACGATCACGCTGGCCAGCGCCTCCGCGCCGCCGGGCGTCGCGGGCTCGTTGCGGCTCACCAGCACCGCAGCCGGCTCAGCGCCGGCGCCGACGGGGACATCGACCCGCCAGCGGTCATCGGTCATCGGGGCCTGGACGTTCGCCAGCTCAGTGCCGTCGCGACGGACGATCACCACCGTGGCGGGGATGGCAACCGCGGGGCTCAGCAGGCCGCTGTCATGCGGGACCGCGTCGACGACCACGTGCCCGGCGGCGACATGCGCCTCGACGATGGTCGGACCGTCGTTCGTACGGGCACCGGTGACGTACCAGCGGCCGCCGACCTCGATGGTGCTGACGTCGAGCGGGCTGCGGTCGAGGTTGCGGTCGTCGGCCTCGAAGCGAACCGTGCGATCGACCCGGGTGTCGCTGCCGTCGTCCGTATCCGGGCGGTGCTGCCATTCCGGCCCCAGGTCGAGCACGTCGCGGACGTAGCTCTCGGCGATCCGCTCTGGCGTGGCCTGACTCTCCGGCGGTACATCCCCGAGCGGCCACACGATGTGGACGGGCTCGCCGCCCGCCTGCACGGGGGCAGGACCCACGTCGCGACCGAGCTGACGGGCCGCCACCGCGACGACGGCGACCAGCACCACGACGGCGGCGGCCGAGAGGAGCAGACGGGTGACCGGGCGATCCGCCCCATACGTGGGGGTCGGCACCTCGCCCAGCGGGGGGCGGTCCACCCGCATCGCCCGGGCGTAGGTGGCGAGGCCGGCGCGCACGCGGGCCTCGGTGTCGAGGTCAGTCGTCATCGAGCGCTCCTTTGAGCTTCGCGAGGCTGCGGGAGAGCAAGGACTTCACGGTCCCGGGACGACAGCCCAGGACCTGGGCGATCTCCGCCTCGGGGAGGTCCTCGTAGTAGCGGAGCACCACCGCGGCCCGCTGCCGCGGGGTGAGCAGCCGCAACGCGTCGCGCACCGCCACGGCCTCACCGTCGGGGGCGGCCTCGATGGGGCGGGCGACTGGCTGGCGACGCTGCAGCGACCGGCGTCGACCCCACGAGCGACAGCCGTTCACGACCGCCAGGCGCAGGTATGCCGCCGGGTCCCGCACCTCGGACCAACGGCGGTACAGCTGCAGGAAGGCGTCCTGGACGATCTCCTCGGCCGGGACCGTGTCCGCCGACGTCAGACGGGCGACCCGGACGAGCCGGTCGTAGGACTGCGTGTACAGCAGCTCGAAGGCGTCGGCATCCGCCTCGATCACCGTTTCGCGCCGCACACCCCCCTTAGGCGCACGAGCCCGGGTTCCGGTTCCATCGAATCCCGACCCCAGGCTCGTGCCCTCGCCCACCGAGGGCTTCGCCGGCCGGCAGCCCTCACCGACACCATCCTGGACGTGACGGGGCCGGCGCAGCGGGGAGCTGCGCCGGCCCACGTACAGGATCAGTAGCGGTAGTGGTCGGGCTTGTAGGGGCCGTCGACCGGGACGCCGATGTAGTCGGCTTGGTCCTTCGACAGCTCGGTCAGCTTCACGCCGAGGGAGTCGAGGTGGAGGCGGGCCACCTTCTCGTCGAGGGCCTTGGGCAGGACGTACACGCCCAGGGGGTAGTCCGCAGTCTTCGTGAACAGCTCGATCTGAGCCAGCACCTGGTTGGTGAAGCTCATCGACATCACGAAGCTCGGGTGGCCGGTGGCGCACCCCAGGTTCAGCAGCCGGCCCTCCGCCAGGATGATCACCGAGTGCCCGTCAGGGAACACGAACTCGTGCACCTGCGGCTTGATCTCGACCTTGCGCACGTCGCTCATCCGGGCCAGCCCGGCCATGTCGATCTCGTTGTCGAAGTGGCCGATGTTGCCCACGATGGCGTTGTGCTTCATCCGGCCCATGTGCTCGGCCGAGATGATGTTCTTGTTGCCGGTGGCGGTGACGAACACGTCGACCTTGTCGATCACCCGCTCCAGCGTCGTGACCTCGAAGCCCTCCATGGCTGCCTGCAGTGCGCAGATCGGGTCGACCTCGGCGATCAGCACCCGGCAGCCCTGGCCGCGCAGCGACTGGGCGCAGCCCTTGCCGACCTCGCCGTACCCCGCGACCAGGGCGACCTTGCCGCCCAGCATCACGTCGGTGGCCCGGTTGATGCCGTCGATCAGGCTGTGACGGCAGCCGTACAGGTTGTCGAACTTCGACTTCGTGACCGAGTCGTTGACGTTGATCGCCGGGAACAGCAGCTGGCCCTGCTCGAACATCTGGTACAGCCGGTGGACGCCGGTGGTGGTCTCCTCGGTGACGCCCTTGATCCCCGCCGCCAGGTTGGTCCACCGAGCGGGATCCTCCTTCAGCGACCGCGTCAGCACGTCGATGATGACGTGCCACTCCTCGGGGTCGTCGTCGGTGGCGGGCGGCACCTCGCCGGCCTTCTCGTACTCGACGCCCTTGTGGACCAGCAGCGTGGCGTCGCCGCCGTCGTCGAGGATCATGTTGGGGCCGGAACCGTCAGGCCACAGCAGCGCCTGCTCGGTGCACCACCAGTACTCCTCCAGGGTCTCGCCCTTCCAGGCGTAGACCGGCACACCCTTCGGGTTGTCGACCGTCCCCTCGGGGCCGACCGCCACCGCCGCAGCGGCGTGGTCCTGGGTCGAGAAGATGTTGCACGACACCCAGCGAACCTTGGCGCCCAGGGCGACCAGAGTCTCGATGAGCACCGCGGTCTGGATGGTCATGTGCAGCGAGCCGGTGATCCGGGCGCCGGCGAGGGGCTGGCTGTCGCCGAACTCGGCCCGCAGCGCCATGAGGCCGGGCATCTCGACCTCGGCCAGCTCGATCTCCTTGCGGCCCCAGGCCGCGAGGGAGAGGTCGGCAACCTTGAAATCGCCGTCGACGGCGGTGGAAGACATAGGGATCTCCTGATGACGTGATCGGTGGCGACACCGGGGCGAGAGCCCCGACGTGTCGAACGCTTGCCATCAGGGCTGGGCGCTACTGCGCCACCCATGTCAGCCCGGACGCATCGATGCTAGCCGGGCGCCAGGCCCTCGGAGAAGGCCACCAGGTCGACATCGACCTCGTGGCGATCGACGACGACCAGCGCCCCCGGCTGCTCCAGCCACAGCACCGTGTCCCCCGTCGGGCTGGCCCACGCTTGCCGGCCCCGCACCGTCACCGACTGGATCCCCTCTTCGCACCAGCGCACCAGCTCGTTGTCGGAAGGCTCGTCGACGGCGTACACCCGCACCGCCACGCCGGCGGGCAGACCGCCGCCCGTGCGAGCCGGTTGGGCCGCCGGCCCGTAGAACACCTCGTGACCGACCCGGGACTTCGGCAGGCAGCTGAACATCCGCGGCTCCCGCGCCGTCGAGCCGCCGATCAGCCGGCGGCCGGGCAGCACAGCCCGGTCATCCTGCTCCTGCACCTGCTTGGCGACGGCCAGGAGCTTGGTCGCGTCGAGCGTGTGGCTCGCCACCACCACCTGGAGGCCCGAGTCCATCCCCCACGCCACGGTCGAGCCGTAGGGCGACGCGTCGGAAAGCGTCGCGGGGTGGCCGTGCACCGGCGTGGTGTTCAGGCTCGCCGGCTCGATCTGGTCGCCGACCAGGATGGCCACGTCGCCCTCGTACACCGCGACCGAGATCGCCTGGTCGACCTCGGTCGCATCGTCCACCGGCAGGTCGACCTCGCTGACGAAGGGCAGGCCGGTGGGCGGCGGGTCCGCGACCAGGTGAGGCAGCTCTTCCCGGCTCAGCAGCTGCGGCGGAGCGACCGTCGTCGATGTCGACGCCGCAGTGGTGGCCGTGGTCGTCGGAGGCGACGACGTCGTCGTGTCCGGATCGCCACCGCCCCCGCATGCGGCCGCGACGATCATCAGGGCCGAGACCGCCATCCCGGCTAGGGCCCTGCCCCCCAGCATGCAGCTCAGCTTGCCATGCGGCCTCGGAGCGTGCCGGACCGCTGACGACGAAGTCAGCCCCGAGCTCAGCCGGCCGCGGGGGCGACCGCCACCGGGATGCCGTTGAGGACCGCGGTGCCCGAGAGCGGGTCGAGGAGCTCCTCGTCGGCCAGCAGATTGCTGTTGACCCCGGCGTAGCGGCGGGCGACCGAGAGCTCGGCGCCCTCCATGTCGTGACCCCAGCCGTGGGGGATGCTGACGACCCCGGGGCGGATGGCATCGGTGACCTCGACCGGCACGGTGACCTTGCCGGCTCGGGACGACACGTCGGCGCCGGCCCCGTCGACCAGCCCGAGGCGGGTGGCGTCGTCGGGATGGACGTGCAGGGTGCAGCGGGCCTTGCCCTTCACCAGCACCTCGACGTTGTGCATCCACGAGTTGTTGGAGCGCAGGTCGCGGCGCCCGATGAGCACCAGCTGGCCGTTGCCGTTGCCCTGGGCCCCCGGCGTCCGCTCGGCCAGCGCCGTCGCGAGGCGGGCGACGTCGCCCATGATCAGCTCGGGCGCCAGCTCCACCATCCCGCTCGGCGTCCGCAGCACGTCGGGCAGGCGGGGCTCGAGCGGGCCGAGGTCGATGCCGTGGGGCTGGTCGACCAGCTCGTCGAGGGTCAGGCCGTACGGCCCGGTGCGCAGCATCAGGTCGAGGATCCGCTCGGGACCGCGACGGCCGCCCTCGCTGAGCAGGGCGACGACTTCGTCGGAGTCGCGGCCCGCGAACGGGCCCGACTCGTCGGCCACCGCGGCGTCGACCAGCGTCCGCAGCACCAGGTCGTCCACCAGGGCGACGTCGGCGGTGGCGCCGAGGCCCTGGACCACCAGGGCCAGCCGGGCCAGCACCTCCCACTCGTCCAGCTGGCCCTCGGCCAGCGGCAGGACGGGCGGGCTGTAGTGGGCGACGTTGCGGATGGCCAGCTGCAGCAGCGCCAGGTCGTAGTGGCCCTTCTGCAGGGCGGACGGCGGCGGGAGGATGACGTGGGCGTGGCGGGTGGTCTCGTTGATGTACGGGTCGACCGCCACGAAGCAGTCGAGCATGGGGAGGGCTGCGTCGAGGCGGCCGGCGTTGGGCGTGGACACCACCGGGTTGCCGGCGATGGTCACCAGCGCCCGGACCTGGCCCTCGCCCGGCGTGTCGATCTCCTCGGCCAGGCAGGCGCAGGGCAGCTCGCCCAGGGTCTCGGGCGCGCCCCGGACCCGGCTGTGGCGGCGGTGCAGGCGGACGCCCCTGCCGTAGCGGGGCGTGCCCCGGGTGTTCGACGAGCCGGCGGCGGCCTTGGTGAACATGGCGCCGCCGGGCCGGTCGAGGTTGCCGGTCAGGGCGTTGAGCACGTCGACCAGCCACGACGTGATGGTCCCGAACTCGGCGACCGTGGTGCCGATCCGGCCGTAGACCGCGGCGCGAGGGGCAGCCGCCAGCTCGCGGGCCAGGCGACGGATGGTGTCGGCCTCGACGCCGGTGACGTATTCGACGGCTTCGGGCGTGAAGTCGGCGGCCACAGCCAGGACCTCGTCGACGCCGGCCAGGTACTCGGCGATGGGGCCCGGGTCGACCAGGCCTTCGGCCGCCAGGACCTGCACCATGGCCAGCAGCAGGAAGGCGTCGGCGCCGGGCTTGATGGCCACGTGCTCGGTGGCGGCCTCGGCGGTCTTCGTGCGGCGGGGGTCGACCACCACCAGCTGCCCGCCCCGCTCGACCAGGGCCTCGATGCGGCCGGGCCAGTCGGGGGCGGTGGCCAGGCTGCCGTTGGACGCGAAGGGGTTGGCGCCCAGCATGAGCAGGTAGTCCGTGCGGTCGATGTCGGGGACCGGCACGGTCAGGCCGCCGCCGAACATGAGGCCCGAGGAGACCTCCTTGGGCCGCTGGTCGACGGTGCTGGCCGAGTACACGTTGGTGGTGCCGAGGGCCCGGACCAGCGGGCGGCCGAACAGCAGGGCACCCAGGCTGTGGGCACTGGGGTTGCCCAGGTAGACGGCGACGGCGTCACGGCCGTGGGCCTCGACCACCGGCAGCAGCAGCCGCTCGACCTCGGCGAACGCCTCGTCCCAGGTGACCGCCACGAAGCGGCCGTCCCGCTTGACCATCGGCTGGCGCAGCCAGTCGGGGTCCTCGTGGAGCTGCTTCAGGGTCGAGCCCTTGGGGCAGATGTAGCCGTGGCTGAAGACGTCGTCCCGGTCACCCCGGATGCGCTTCACCCGCTCGCCGCCGACCGCGCCCGGGGCCGGCTCGAGCGTGATCTCCAGCCCGCAACCCGCTTCACACAGTGGACACACCCGAAATGTTGTCCTCGTGGTTACGGTGGCGGATTCCTGTGTAGTCGTCCCTGGGTCCCCCATAGAAACCCCAGGTTACGACCCCTACGGGCCTTCGGCGATTACCTCCGAGGTATGGCGCCTCGACCCCCCTGGAACCACGCACAGTGGCAGGCGTCACGCTCCGATGTGTTGCGGTTCCATGACATAGACGACAAACTCGTTGCGCACAGAACAGGACACGGCGCGCGGCTGGGCCATCCGGCGGGCACTTCGGAACCCTCGCTCTCGATCAAACCTCTCTGGTGATTGGCGCGCGCTCGCAACCAAGGAGTGCGCAATGCACAAGCTCAAAGCCATCGCTGCCGGCGCGGCAGTAGCAACAAGCATCATCGGGATCGGGGCCGGCATGGCCAGCGCCGACACCGTCCAGAAGGGCGACACGCTTGAGGAGCGTTACGCCGACTCATGGCGCTACGTCTGCGTCGTGAACGTCGCCGAGGGGCGCATCCCCGACTGCGACACCCTGATCACCGGGCAAGAGCTCCGGGGTCAGGTCTCCGACCAGGAGAAGAAGGCCATCGACGTCTGGTTCGCCAACATCAAGCCCGAGCCGCAGCCGGTCGTGGCCCAGAAGTCCTCGTACAACCGGTCGACCCGGCGGCAGAAGACCTACCAGCAGCCGCAGGCGACCCAGCAGCAGCCGGTCTACAGCGGCGGCAGCAGCAGCTGCGGCTTCCCGGACTACATCGTCCAACGGGAGAGCGGCGGCAACTACAAGGCCGAGAACCCGACCAGCACCGCTTCGGGCAAGTACCAGTTCCTGGACAGCACGTGGAACGGCTACGGCGGCTACACCCATGCCTCCGACGCCCCGCCTGCCGTGCAGGACGCCAAGGCGTGCGAGGTGTGGGCCGGCGGCGCCGGTTCTTCGCACTGGGCGCTGACCAGGTGATTCGCTGACGAGGGCGGCGTGCCGCCGCGCCGCCCTCGTCGCGGCAGAAGCAAGCAACTGAAGACGGCGGCGCCTCCGGGCGCCGCCTTCTTTCGCGTCCGGGTCGCGAAGGTTCGGGTTCGTCGGAAGTTCGCCTCTGGTTCGGGGCTCGCTCGGTTGGCCGCAAGGTCGATGGCACACGCTGAGTGCCCGGGCGGTGACCGATCATCACGGAGGCATCAATGGACCGACGAACCCTGCTCAAGCTCGGCGTCGCCGGCGCGAGCGCCAGCGCAGTGGGCATCCGATTCCTGGGCACATCCCTCCCGGCCGCATTCGCCGCCGACGGCCCCTACGGCGCCCTGCAGGCCGCCGACGCCCGGGGCATCCAGCTCCCGGCGGGCTTCACGTCGCGGGTGGTCGCCACCAGCGGCTCGGTCGTGCCCGGCACGTCGTACACCTGGCACGGGGCACCCGACGGCGGCGCCTGCTTCCCGGTCAGCGGCGGCGGCTGGGTCTATGTGTCGAACAGCGAGCTGTCCCCCGGTGGGGTCGGCGCCCTGCGGTTCGATTCCGGCGGCACAGTCAACGGCGCCTACCGCCTGCTCTCGGGCACCACCCGCAACTGCGCCGGCGGGGCGACGCCCTGGGGCACCTGGCTGTCGTGCGAGGAGACCAGCACCGGCCGGGTCTGGGAGTGCGACCCGCTCGGCGTCGACGCCGCGGTGGTCCGCCCCGCCATGGGCACCTTCAACCACGAGGCCGCGGCGTGCGACCCGGTCGGCCAGACCGTCTACCTCACCGAGGACGCCGGCTCCGGCAAGCTGCGCCGGTTCCGCCCCACCACCTGGGGCGACCTCTCGGCCGGCGTGCTCGAGGCCGCCGTCGTCAGCGGCAGCAACGTCACCTGGACCACCACCATCAACAACGGCACCGGCTTCAACGGCGGCGAGGGCGCCTGGTACGCCGACGGCAAGGTGTGGTTCACCACCAAGGGCGACAACCGGGTGTGGGAGCTCGACGTGCGGGCCAACCCCAACACCATCCGGGTCATCTACGACGACAACACGTCGCCCAACCCGGTCCTGACCGGGGTGGACAACATCGTCGGCTCGGTGTCCGGTGACCTGTTCGTGGCCGAGGACGGCGGGAACATGGAGCTGGTCATGATCGAGCCCAGCGGCGCCGTGTCGGTGTTCCTGCGGGTCGTCAACCAGTCGGGCTCCGAGATCGCCGGCCCGGCCTTCAGCCCCGACGGCACCCGCCTCTACTTCAGCTCCCAGCGGGGCGGCAACGGGAGCGGGATCACCTACGAGGTCACGGGCCCGTTCAGGACGTCGGCACCGCCGACGACGACGACGTCCACCACCACGTCGACGACGGCTCCGCCCGCCAACATCACCCTGGCCGCGGCCGGCCGCACCGTCGGACGGAAGCACTACGCCGACCTCACCTGGTCCGGCGCCACCGCTGCCAACGTCGAGGTCCGCCGTAACGACGTGGTCGTCGCCACCACCGCCAACGACGGTGCCTACACCGACAACCTCAACCGCTCGACGGGCACCTTCCGCTACCGGGTCACCCACCCGGGCGGCAGCCCGACGTCCAACGAGGTCACCGTCACCTTCTGACCCCGTAGCTGACCGGCGCCCCCTCCCCGGCCATCAGGGTTGGTGGACGATGGCGAAGGGGGCGCCGGAGGGGTCCTGGAGGGTCGCGGTGCGGCCGTGGGCGTGGGTGGTCGGCGGCGTCAGGACGGTGGCCCGGAGGGCGACGGCCCGGTCGACCGTGGCGTCGACATCGGCCACCTGGAAGTGAACGGTCCAGGTCGACTCGTCCGTCGACGCGGCCGCGGTCGGCGACAGGCGGGCCACCGGCCGGTCGACGCCGGGGAGGACCAGCTCGGTCTCCTTGGCCTCCCAGCCGAAGACCTCGCCGTAGAAGGCGACGGCACCCTCGGGGTCGGACGAGGTCAGCTCGCCCCAGGCGAACGACACCGGCTCGCCCCGCAGGCCGAAGCCGGTGTCCTCCCCGGGTTGCCACAGCGAGAAGGAGGCGCCGAACGGGTCCACGCAGTTGGCCATGATCCCCGCCTCCCACACCGGGGTGGGGTGCACCGGCACCGATCCGCCGTGGGCGACCACCGAGGCCGCCGTGGCAGTGATGTCGGTCACGCCGATGTACATGGTCCAGTTGGGCTGGCGCCCCGGCACCATGCCGCCGAGCATCGAGCCGTCCTGGACAAACGTCCAGTAACCGCTGACGTCGTCGAGCGGACGGTGGCGGGCCATCGCCCGCCACCCGAACAGCCGGCCGTAGAACGTGCTGGACGCCGTCGACCCGGCCGGGGTCTCGAGGTCGATCCACACCGGCTCACCCGGCTCGAAGGAGGAGAGGACGTCGCCCATCCCCCCGTCTTAGTCGGTCGAGGTCAGCCGGCCAGCGCGCGTTTGATCTCGTCGAGGACCGGGATGGGCCCCGGGTCGATGCCCTCCTGCTCGGCCATGTGCAACGACACGTACGAGCCGAACAGCATCAGGTCGAACAGCTGGGCCAGCGGGCCCTCGCCCTCGGCCCGTACCTCGACCACCTCGTGGACCACCTCGGCCATCAGGTCCCGGATCAGGTCGAAGCGCCGGGTCTCCTGGGGGTGTTCCTCGTCGTGACGCAGCTCGACCAGGGTGAACACCTGGCGGGTCATGTCGCCGTTCTGGCCCCAGCCGCAGATCTCGTTGTGGCAGAACTCGGGGATCGCCGACGCGAAGGCGGGCGCCTTGGCGTTCTCTTGGATCTCCTTCTGCCACCGCTGCGCAGCCACCGCGCCGAGCGGCCCGCCCCCGAGCACCAGCGGGATGGTCCGCCCGATGGTCCGGGCGACCGACCGGGCCTTGCTATCGGGCAGGTTCAGCTGGTCACGGCGGGCTTCGAGCTGGCGTGCCGCGGCGTCGACCCAGCCGGACGCGCCCGGAAAGAGGCCGACCTGCTCCAGCACCAGGAGCAGCGGCACGGCCATGGCGCCGAGGCCCGCCCGGGGCATGGGGATGTCGTCGGGCAGCGGCACCCGGGCCGCACCCCACCCGGGGGCGGCATCGGCCAGCGCACCGCCCCGGGCGACGACCACCATGCGGGCACCGGCGGACGCCGCGGCCTCCGCAGCCTCGACGGTCTCCTCGGTGTCGCCCGAGAACGAGACGGCGAAGCACAAGGTGCCGGGGCCGACGAACGACGGCGGCGCGTATCCCTTGGTGACCACCATCGGCACCGGCACGAACGGACCGCCGACGGCCGTCAGCACGTCACCGGCGATGCCGCTACCCCCCATCCCGAGGACCACGACGCTGTCGATCTGGTCGTGCTCGGGCAGCCCGTCCAGGTTGCGGACCGCCTCGGCGGCCGTCCGCACCTGCTCGGCGAACCGCGAGATGACCCCGTGCATGTCGAGGGAGTCCAGGCGGTCGGGGGTCAGGATCTTGTTCACGAAGCCTCAGGCCTCGAAGGTCGGGGTGATGCCCTGCGCCTCGGCCTTGGCCAACAACCGCTCGTGGGTCTCGTCGTCGACGCTCTCGGACTCCTCGATCAGCATGATCGGGATGTCGTCCCGGATGGCGTAACGCCGCTTCAAGCGCGGGTTGTAGAGCGTGTCCTCGTCCTCGAAGTAGAGCAGCGGCCCCTTGTCCTCGGGGCAGGCCAAGATCTCCAGCAGTTGGGAGTCGAGGGTCATCAGGAGTCGTCCTCCTCAGTGATCAGCGAGCGCAGGGTGGCGACGTGGGTGTCGGTCTCGGCTCGGGTCGGCGATTCGAGGTTGAGGCGCAGCAGCGGCTCGGTGTTGGAGGGGCGCAGGTTGAACCACCACTCCCCCAAGTCGACGGTCAGCCCGTCGAGGCGGTCCTGGATGGCGTCGGGCGCCTCGGTGGCGAAGTGGGCAGCCACCCGGTCGATGACCGCAGGCGGGTCGTCGACCTGGGTGTTGATCTCGCCCGACGCGGCGTAGCGGTCGAACGGCCTGCGCAGCTCGGACAGGGCCACACCCGCCTTGGACAGCTGCTCCAGGACAACCAGGGCGGCGATGCTGCCCGAGTCGGCCCGGTAGTTGTCGCGGAAGTAGTAGTGGGCCGAGTGCTCGCCCCCGAAGGCGGCCCCGGTCTCCGCCATGACCTGCTTGATGAACGAGTGGCCCACCCGGGTGCGCACCGGCTTGCCGCCGTGCTCCTGGATGACCTCGGGCACTGCCTTGGAGCAGATCAGGTTGTGGAGGATGGTGGCGCCCGGCTCCCGCTCGAGGATGCCGACGGCCACGATGGCCGTGGTCGTCGAGCCGGACAGCGGCTCGCCCTGGTCGTCGACGAGGAACACCCGGTCGGCGTCGCCGTCGAAGGCGAGGCCGATGTCGGCGCCGACCTCGACCACCCGGGCCCGCAGGTCGGCGAGGTTCTCGACCTGGATGGGGTCGGCGGGGTGGTTGGGGAACGTGCCGTCGAGCTCGCCATACATGATCTCGACGTCGACGGGCAGCCCCGCGAACACCCTGGGGACCACCAGACCGCCCATGCCGTTGGCGGTGTCGGCCACGATCTTCAGCGGCCGCAGCACCGAAATGTCGACGAACGACCGGACGTGGGCGGCGAAGGCCTCGAGCAGGTCCTGCGTCTCGTAGCCGCCCGGTTCGGTGGTGGCCGCCGGGACGCCCTGCTCGACCAGCGCCCGGATGTCCTGCAGGCCCGACTCCTCCCCCACCGGGCGGGCCCCGGCCAGGCACATCTTGATGCCGTTGTACTGGGCCGGGTTGTGCGAGGCCGTGAACATGACCCCGGGGGCGTCGAGGTGGCCCGAGGCGAAGTACAGGAGGTCGGTCGAGGCCAACCCGAGGTCGACGACGTCGAGGCCCTGGCGCTGGACGCCCTCGGCGAACGCCGCGGCCAGCTCGACGCCCGACGGCCGCATGTCCCGGGCGATCAGGACCCGACGGGTGTCGGGCTCGGCTGAGAGAGCGAAGCGGGCGAAGGCCTCGCCGATGCGCCCCGCGAGCGCAGCGTCCCACTGGTCCGGGACGGTGCCCCGGATGTCGTACGCCTTGAAGATCTGGTCGAGTGGTGCGGCTGCAGCCATGAGAGGTTCACGCTAGTGCGTCGCCCTGGGCGCGCACCGGGTCTCCCTCCCCGACCTCGTAGACGCCGGTGGCGGCCCAGTGGCGGATGCGGAACAGGTCGCCCATCAGGCGCACCGTGTCGCCCACCACCCGGACCGTCGAGCGGGTCGAGTGGCTGACCTCGACCGGTACCTGCACCAACGACAGGTCGTGCCGCTCGACGAGGTGCAACAGCTCGATGTCGAACGCGAAGCCGTCGATGCGGGCCCGCTCGAAGAGGAAGCGACCGACGTCGGAGCGGAAGCCCTTGAGGCCGCACTGGGTGTCACTGAAACTGCCGAGCAGCACGGCGTAACCCATGAGGTTGATGACCCGGCTGCCGACCTCCCGCAGCCGGGACGTCCGCACGGCGGTGCGGGAATCGGGGTGGCCCCGGTCGCCGATCGCCACGTCCCAGCCGTCTTCGACCGCCCGCAGGATCCGCAGCAGCTGGTCGGGCGAGTACGAGAGGTCGGCGTCGGTGAACGCCACCGTCCGACCCCGGGCAGCGAGGACCCCGGCCCGCACCGCGGCGCCCTTGCCCCGGTTGTGAGGCTGGACGACCACCTGCTCGGCGCCACCGGCCAAGGCTGCGTCAGCGGTGCCGTCGGCCGACCCGTCGTCGACGACGATGACCTCGACCCCACCGTCCGCCGCCACATCCGCCAGGGCCGCATGGATGGCGGCGACAGCGGCGGCGATCGAGCCGGACTCCTCGTAGGCGGGTACCACCACGCTGAAGCGCAGCCTGCCGGGGGCCGGCGGCCGCTCGGTGCGCTGCTGGCGGCGCTGGGTCAGCCCCACCAGCAGCAACGCCCGGTAGGCGAAGAGCCGCACCCCGGCCGCCACCGCCAGCGCCACCAGCTTGGCGGCGACCAACCCGCTGACCGTGTCGAAGCCGTGGGCGGCATACAGCGCCCGGAGCACGGCGACGTCGAGGAGGCCGGCCACCACCGCCACCCCGGCGAACGCCAGCGGCACCCGCACCCAGCGGACGTAGGGGTCGGTGCGGAAGGTGACCAGGCGGTGCAGCACGTAGGACAGGACGCTGGCGACTGCGATGGCCACGACGTCGGCCGCCACCAGCACCCAGCCCCAGTACTGGCGCAGCAGGACGAGCAGCCCGACGTCGACCAGGCTCGGGATCAGCGAGACCGCGGCCAGCCGCCGCAGCCGTCCGGTCAAAGCACTCACTCGCAACTTGTTACCCGGTCGGGCGTCTACCCCTGGGGACGACGGCCGGGCGGGGGCGCCGGCCAACCCGTCGGGGCGGTGGGGCGGAACGGATCGTTCGGCGCGGCGGGGCCGTTGGGCCCGAGGGCCACCGAGCCGAGGGGCGTGCCCACCGGCGGAGGCGTCGGCTCGGACGCGGGCGGTCCGGCGTTCGGGTCGGGCTGGCGGATGACCGGGGCCGGCGGCACCGGCAGCGCCCGCCGGAAGCGGAAGGCGCCTCGCCTGAACAGCAGCACCAACCCGACCAGGCCGATGGCGGTGAGCAGGTAGGCCTCCCACTCGACCATGGTGCGCCCGTAGCTCAGCTCGACGTGCCGCTCGGTCGGCACCACCACCATGAGGTTCGGGGCCACCCGGTACGGGCCCTCGGCGCCCGACACCTTCCAGTTCGGGAAGTACGAGGCCTTCACCAGCACCGGGCTCCCGACGCGGTCGACGTCGAACTCGATGTTCTCCCGCCCCACCTGGAGGTGGGTGACCCGGGCCGGCGTGATCTTCTTGCCGTCGAGCGGCTTGCCCGTGACGAGCTCCTTGCCCTTGATCCGCTCCCAGTCGTCGGGGCCGTCGAGGGCGATCGGCACGTCCCACAGCTCGGGGTTCATGTACCAGCGCACGGCGGGGCCGTCGTTCCGGCCGGCCAGGTCCTTGGGCTCCTCCAGCCACTGGGTCTGGGAGCCGTCGTTGTCCTCCAGGACCTTGGGCTCGTTGGTGAGCGGCGCCACCAGCGGGCTCTGGGCCACCTCGAAGATGACCCACGGGCCCGACTCGGCGACCTTGGTGAGGTCGGGGTGGGCGCTGGCCGCCGACACCGCCAGATCCGAGGTGGCCATGTAGTAGCGGACCCCGAGCAGCTGCATGTGCAGCACGCCCTTGTTGATGTCGAAGCCGCTGTAGGGCAGGTCCCGCTGGGCCGAGCTGGGCGCCTCGGACAGCTCGCTCTGCATCAGGAAGTGGAACGGCGTGGTCGACGACGCCTCGAAGTAGAGGCCTTCCATCGACCCGATGCAGCCGTCGGTCCAGTACGGCAGCAGCATCAGCGCCATGGGGGTGCCGTAGCGGTCGAGCTCCTTCTCGTACTCCCACATGGCCCGCCCGCAGCCGCCGGGGCGATCACCGAGCTGCTTCATGGTCTGGACGGTGTCGTAGTACTCGCGGTAGCTGGGCTTGCCCTCGTAGCCCTGGTAGTTCCAGTTGGCCCAGCCCTTGATGTAGTTCGACGGTCCGCCCGGGTTGCCGGTGGCGGTGACCTTCACGGGGCTGAAGCTGGGCCAGGCGAACCCGCTGCCGCCCTTCGAGTCGACGACGCTCTCCTTGTACGGCATGACGCCCAGCGGCACGCCGACGATGACCAGCACGATCAGCGCCGCGCTCACCGCGCTGACGATGCCGGGCGTGTGGCTCCCTGGGCTCCCGCTCCGGTCGGCCGCCTCCTGGGGTTGGAGGAGGGTGGCGATCAGCCGCACCGCCTCCGAGAACGCCAGCGCCGCCAGCAGGATGACGGTCAGGTAGTAGAAGGGCAGGAGCCGTGCGTTCCACAGGCGGCCCTCGGGCAGGAGCCAGAACGCCAGGCCCAGCGCCACCGCGCACAGCGTGAGGTAGATCCCGACGCGGTGCCGGGAGGCCAAGCTCATGCCCAGGCCCATCAGGGCCAGCGCGAAGACCCATCTGAGGTCGCTGCCCGCGATGTCGGGGACGTCGCCCGGCAGCAGGTAGCGGGTCCAGGTCTGGGGCGGCGTCTGGTTCGGGATGGGGATGCGCTCCCACCCCATGTCGTTGACGTAGAGGCCGCGCTGCTGGAACGGCACCACCCACCAGGCCGACAGCAGCCCGCCGACGACCAGCACGGGCGCGGCGAAGCGGGCGGTCTGTGACGGGATGAGCCACAGCGCCAGCGCCGCCAGCAGCAGCGGGAGGCCGAGCCACACGGGCTGGGGCAGCGTCCTGTCGCCGAGGAGCGGGAACGGCACCGTCCACGCACCGCTCCAGAAGGCGCCGTCGAGCCGGGCGAACTTCGAGCTCAGCGGCCACGGCAGCCCGAGGTCGAGCTCCCACGGCGCGGCGAGGATGCAGAGGAACGTCCCGCCGGCGGCCAGCCCCGCGGCGAGGCGGCCGTTCACGTCGGCGAGGCGGCGGGGCCGGACGATGACCGCGATGACCGTGGCGCCGAGCACCCAGAACACCGGGATGAGGTGGCACAAGCCGGTGAGCGCCAGCAGGCCGGCGGCGAGCGCCCGGTGCCGTCCGGTCTCGAAGCCCCGGAACAGCACCCCGAGGTAGAGCAGGCCGATGCTGAGCGACATGGCGAACGCGAACTCGCCGGCCAGCGTCGACGGCAGGTTGCCGCCGTAGATCGTGAAGCCCCGGTAGAAGAGGAAGACGAGCGACGCCGCCGCAAAGATCGCCGGCGTCGGGAACTTCAGCCCGGCCAGGCGACCGAAGGCGTAGGCGGCGATCGGCAGCGAGACCGGCCCGCTGACCGTGACCAGCTTGAACGCCACGCCGTAGGGCAGGCCGACGCAGCACAGCGCCAGCGCCACGCCCCCCAGCCACAGGTTGCGCGTGCGCTTCGGCCCGTACCAGCTGCGGTAGGCCATGAGCCCGCAGCCCACCGCCGCCGCCAGCGGCAGCAGCGCCCACCAGCCCTGGAAGCCCACGTTCAGCAGGACGATCAGCAGCGAGGGGACCACCATGTAGAACTGGTAGGCGGGGAAGCCGGCGTACCAGTCGGGGGTCCAGCCCGAGACCTGGAAGTTGGGCAGCAGATGGTCGCGGAGGTAGGCGGGGCCCCACACATGGGCGCCCATGTCGCCGCCGGCCGGCGTGGTGTTCGACAGCACGTTGCTGGGGCCGAGCTGCAGGAACACGAACAGGCAGCAGGCCAGCACCACGCCCAGGTCGACCAGGTTGGGCACGAGGTTGGCGGGATAGCGGCCGCCGGGCCGGTCGCCGTTGCCGGCCGCCCACGGCGTGTACTCGTCGACGCCGTACTCGTCCTGGTCGGGGGCCGCGCCGCCGTCGCCGCGCCCATGCCCGTGCCCCTGCCCGTGCCCGTTGGCATCGCCTCGGGCCCGAGCCTCCTCGTAGTCGTCCTCGAGGTACTCCACGGGATCGATCGGCGGCCCGGGCATCAGTTCGCCACCAACAAGCTCACGATCGCCACCGTGTTGAACGCCATGTGGGCGACGATCGACGTCCCCAGCCGGCCGGTCTTCACCACCAGGAGGCCCAGCACTATGCCGAAGGCCGCCAGGCCGAGGGTCTGCAGGGGCTCGAAGTGGATGACCCCGAACACCAGGCCGGACCCGATGACCGCGGTGTTCGTCCCCCACTTCCGCTCCAGCGCCCGCAACAGGAGGCCCCGATAGAACAGCTCCTCGATGATCGGCGCGGCGATACCGGTGAGCAGGACCAGCATGACCACTCCGAACGGGTCCTCGGCCCGGTCGGACAGGTCCTTGGCCACCTTGCCGAGGTCGCTGCTGTCGATGTTCGTGAACACGAAGATCGGTACGTACAGGAGCGGCAAGAGGATCCATTGGCTGGCCAGACCGGACGGAATGCCGATGGCCAGGTCCTGAGGCACGACCCGGAAGCCGAAGTCACGGACGACACCGTTCCCCTTGAGCTGCGCCGCCACCACCGTGACCGCGATCAGCGGGATCCAGAGGCCCAACTGGGCGACGTTGAGCCAGGCCAGCGACAGGTCGTCGGCCGACTCGACCCCGGTGATCGCGAAGACGAGCCCGGCGGCGACGACGCTGCCGAACAGCGACAGTGCCAACGCGACGACCGCATCGCCCAAGCCCCAGCTCGGCGTGACCAGCTCCGGCTCGGACGGCGCGGCCGGATAGGCCAGGTCGGCATCAGACACCGGAACAGGGTAGGCGCCCGGGAAGCATCGGCCCTACTCATCGGGGGCGTGAGCCGACGCCCCAAGAGGCCGAGCCGCTAGGCGACGTGACCATCCGCACACACCCTCAGTAAGCGTACGCATCCTCGAACGGCGGGACCGAGCGGGGCATGGCCCCGCGCCGGGCGCGGCGGTCCTCGAGGCGCCAGCCGCGAGGCACGGTCATGGCCTGGGCGTGGTCGTGGCACAGGTCGTAGGACATGGGGTGAGCCTCGTCGACCAGCGGATCGAGCCAGGTGATCCGCTGCTGGTAGTCGTACGCGAGCGTGGCCGTCGCCACAGCGCGGCAGCCCGGCCGAGCGCACTGACGAGTCATGGCGACTCAACGTAGCGTCCGCTCCACGGGCCGGGAGGGATTCCGGCGGGGCGATCGCGCGGCCTCAGGGTCGATGTCAGGGGTTTCCCGGATGGATCCGCGAGCCCGGGCGGTCGCCTTATCCTGTGTCCATGAGCTCCCAGCCGCCCCCTCCGCCGCCCCCGCCCCCGGGGCGGCCGCAACGAGGAGGGCCTGGCGGGCGGACAGAGCCTCCGTTCCCCCGTTGGGCGATCTGGGTCGTCGTCGCGGCCATCGTCGGGGTCTTCCTCCTGTCGAGCAACCTGTCGCTCGAGGACAGCAAGAAGGTCGAGTACTCCGACCTGAAGGAGCAGGTCCAAGACGACAAGGTCGACACCCTCAAGTGGAACAACACCAACGGCTCCATCACCGGTGAGCTGAAGAACGGCACCAAGTTCCACAGCAACGGCCCGCTGCAGCCATCCGACCCGGACGCCGCGCTGTTCGAGGACCACGGCGTCGAGGTCGAGTTCGTCACCCCGCAAGGCAACTTCTTCACCAACATCCTCCCGCTGCTGCTCCCGATGGTGCTGATCCTCGGCATCTTCTGGCTCATCCAGCGGCGCGCCCAGTCGCAGATGGGCGGGATCATGTCCATCGGCCGCTCGCGGGCCAAGACGTACAGCACCGAGCGACCCGGCACCACGTTCGCCGACGTCGCGGGGTACGAGGGCGTCAAGCAGGAGGTCACCGAGGTGGTCGACTTCCTGCGCCACCCCGACCGGTTCGCCGAGATCGGCGCCCGGGTGCCCAAGGGCGTCCTGCTCGTCGGCCCGCCGGGCACCGGCAAGACCCTCATCGCCCGGGCTGTGGCCGGCGAGGCCGGGGTGCCGTTCCTGTCGGTCACCGGCTCCGACTTCATGGAGATGTTCGTCGGCGTCGGCGCCTCGCGGGTGCGCGACCTCTTCCAGACCGCCCGCAAGCTGGGCCGGGCCATCATCTTCGTCGACGAGGTCGACTCGATCGGCCGCAAGCGGGGCGCCGGCCTCGGCGGCGGCCACGACGAGCGGGAGCAGACCCTCAACCAGATGCTCTCCGAGATGGACGGCTTCGAGGCCACCGAGGGGATCGTCATGATGGCGGCCACCAACCGGCCCGACATCCTCGACCCCGCTCTGCTCCGCCCGGGCCGCTTCGACCGCCAGGTGGTCGTGCCGCTGCCCGAGCTCGACGAGCGGTTCGCCATCCTCCAGGTGCACTGCAAGAACAAGCGCCTGGGGTCGGACGTCGACCTGCGGGTGGTCGCCCGGGGCACGCCCGGCATGTCCGGCGCCGACCTGTCGAACCTGGTCAACGAGGCCGCCCTGTACGCAGTGCGGGCCGGACGGGACATGATCGGCAAGGACGACTTCGAGTCGGCCCGCGACCGGGTCCTCATGGGCCAGCGCCGCGAGTCGATGGCCCTCTCCGACAACGAGAAGGAGGTCATCGCCTACCACGAGGCCGGCCACGCCGTCTGCGCCGCGGTCCTGGAGAACGCCGACCCGGTGCACAAGGTCACCATCCTCCCCATGGGCATGGCGCTGGGCCTCACCCAGCAGCTGCCGATGGACGAGAAGCACATCTACCGGCAGGACTACATCGAGGACAGCCTGGTCGTCCGCATGGGTGGGCGCTGCGCCGAGGAGCTGGTGTTCGGCGTCATCTCCACCGGCGCCAACAACGACCTCGTCGGCTCCACCGAGCTGGCCCGCAAGATGGTCAGCGAGTGGGGCATGTCGTCCCGGGTCGGACCGATGGCGTGGGGCTCACAGGGCCAGGTGTTCCTGGGCGAGGACCTCATCCACACCCGCGACTACTCCGACGAGACCGCTCGGGTCATCGACGAAGAGGTCGAGCGCATCCTCCGCGAGCAGGAGGACCGGTGCCGGATCACGCTGCGCGGCAATCGGAACGGGCTCGACCTGGTCGCCCGGGCGCTGCTCGAGTACGAGACCATCGACGGAGCCGAGGTCATGCGGCTCATCGACGTCGCCAACAACAAGTCGCTCCAGCCCAACGGGGGCGACGGTGGTGACGGCGAGGGCGCTGGTGCTGGTGCTGGTGCGGAGAAGGCGGACAAGCCGGGCTCCAGCCTGCTGAGCCCGCCGACTCCTCCGACCTGACGCTCGCTTCGGGCAAAATCGGGCGATGGAACGCGTCGCCCTGGTCGTGGTGTTGGCTCTGGTCGCGGTCGCCGTGGCGGCTGTCGTCCAGCGACGGCAGCGGCCGGCGGCTCCGACCCGCACCGGCTACGCCGTGCCCGACCAGGTCGACCGGGCCGACTTCTCGTCGCCCTCGGCGCCCTGGCTGGTGGCCGTGTTCACGTCGGCGACCTGCGACGCGTGCGCCGAGGTGTGGTCGAAGGCCTCGCTGCTGACGTCGTCGACGGTCGTGGCCCAGGAGCTGGAGGTCACGGCCGAGGCGGACCTCCATCGGAAGTACGCCATCGAGGCGGTGCCGGCGACGCTGGTGGTCGACTCCGCCGGCACGGTCCGGGCCAGCTTCCTGGGCCCGGTCACCGCCACCGACCTCTGGGCCACCGTCGCCGAGCTCCGCGCCCCCGGCACCCTCCCGCCGGACACCACCTGCGACCACGGCGTCGCCAGCTAACCCCGCCGCCCAACCCTCCCGTCCACCGCCGACCCGGCCCCGCCTCCCGGCGGCCGGCGGCAGCGACCTGGCGGCAACCCGCTGGCGACCCGGCGACCCGGCGGCTGGCGACGGCGACCGGCAGCGACTGGGCTGGCGATCGGCCAACGACCCAGTCCCGGCTCCCCGGCGACCTGTCGGGGCCACCGGCGCCCCCGCCCCACCTCCCCCGACGGCCCGACGACCCGGCGACCTGTCGGGGCCACCGGCGACCAGCCTCGATCCTGGCGACCCAGCCCCGCCTCCCGGCGGCCGGCGGCAACCCGCTGGCACCCGGCCAGCGACCTGGCGACCGGCGACCTGCTGGCAACCGGCCAACGACCCAGTCCCGGCTCCCCGGCGACCTGTCGGCCAGCGGCAACCCCGCCCCACCTCCCCCCGGCGACCTGGCGACCGGCGACCGCGGGGGCGACCCGGCGACCAGCCTCGATCCCAGCGACCTGGCGCCAGCGGCGACCTGCCGGCGGCGACCAGCTGGCACCGGGCCCTCGGCCCGGCTGGCGGCTACCGGCTCGCCACACAGCGCTTCGATTCGCCGGCGACCCGGCTCCGCTTCCCGGCGATCTGGCGGCCGGCGGCGGCGACCGCAGCGGCCGGGGTGGCGGCCGGTTAGCCGGTCGGTTGGGCGACGACTGGTCGGTCCGACACCACGGTCACGGTGGCGGGGCGGGGCTTGGGGCCTCGTGCGGGCAGCGGTAGCTCGGCGCGTCCGGCGGGTGGGACCTCGACGCCGCGGAGGCCCGGCGCCCGGACGGGTTCGCCGTCGACCAGCATCGTCACGTCGACGGTGGCGGGGTGGTCGGGGTCGGGGTTGACGACGGCGACCCGGCCGCCGGTCTGGGCGACGAGCACCCAGCCCCGGCTCGCGGCCGAGGTCGCCGGGCGGGCCTGCACCGTCCGGTTGCGGCCGACCAGCCGCTCGGCGACGACCGGCACCCCGTTGCGGGACCGCACCTCGACGGCGTGGCGAACGTTCGGCACGACCCGGCGCTGGCCGTCGAGGTTCAGGACCTCGTAGCGCCCGGGCCGGACGACGACGCCGAAGGGCTCGGGGGCCGGCCGGTCGCTGGGCCCACCGAGCACCGAGACGTCGACCTCGGCGGTCTCGGCGCCGGGGTTGTAGAGGACGACCCGCTCAGCGGCGCCCCGGGCGACCACGCCGTCGGGGAAGACCCAGGTGGTGCGGGGTGCGCTCTCGCCGCCGGCGACGTCGAGGCCGGCGGTGCCGAGGGCGCCATCGAAGCCCTGGAGCCGGTCGACCAGCAGCGAGCCGCCCTTCGCCCGCAGGGTGACGGCGACGTGGCCACGACGGGTGACGTCGTCGCCGATCCGGATGCCGACCAGGCTCCGGGCCGGGACCAGCAGGCCCTGCCAGCGGAGCGGTTGGCGGATGCCGCGGTCGGTGCTGAAGGTTGCGTCGACAGCGACGTCGTTGGCGAAGGGGTTGTAGAGGACCAGGAGCTCGCGGGCGTCCCGGGTGGTGGCACCCCAGGCGAAGTGCCAGGTGGCGGCGCTGTCCTGGGTGCAGGCGGTGCGGTCGGTGCCGTGCTTGCCGCTGACCTCGTGCTCGACGGCGACCACGCCGCGGCTGGTCTCCACCGTCGCCGCCGCCAACGGCGCCCCGACGAGATCCCCCAGCCGCAGCCGCACCTGTCTCCCCGCCCCGACCCGAAGCTCCCGCTCCACGACCCCGACGTCCTTCCCACCGACCACACCCGCAAGCGCCCCCGTCGCAGCCGCCCCGCCGGCCGACGAGCCGGTGCGGCCAACCACCTTGGTGGCCGCCGTCCGGGCAGCGGTACCGGAGGACGTCGACGACGCCGAGCCGCGGCCGCTCACACCGACGGCTGACTCCCGGGCAGCGGTGCCGGAGGACCGCGACGACACCGAGCCGCGGCCGCTCACACCGGCCACCGGCTCCCGGGCAGCGGTGCCGGAGGACCGCGACGAGGAGCTGTGACCAGCCACGCCGGCGGCTGCCGCCCGGGCAACCGCTCCCGACGATGGTGACGAGACGGCGCCGTCGGCGGTCGCGCCGTCGGCGGTTCGCCGGGTTGCGGCAGGTGAGCGTCGGGCGGCGGGCGTCGACGACGTGGTCGTCGTCGACGCGGCTGGGGCTTCAGGCGCCGGGGCGACGGTGCCGGGGACGACGGTCACACGGGCGGTGACGGGGGCGGGGCCGGCGTTGGCGACGATCACGGTGTGGTCGGCGAAGCTGCCCCGCTGGGCGGTGCCGCCGACGCAGAACCAGGTCCGGGCCGTCGGCTCGGTCGCCGGGCGGGCGACGGCGAAGGGATCGGCAGCGGCCGCGGCCACGTCGGCCGGCCCCCCTTCCCGGGACGCCAGTACGGCGCCCGACAGCACCAGCCCGACGAGGGCGAGGAACGGCAGCCGGGGGCTCACAGCCGGGCCCCCGAGCGGCGACGGAGGCTGACGAGCAGCACCAGCAGGGCGACGGCCCAGGCCGCAGCCCCGGCGTAGCGGGGCCACGTCGACTTGTCCGGGGTCCAGCGCCGATGCGGCGGGCCCGCGGCGTGCCGGGCCGCCGCTTCCTGGAAGGCCAGGTTGCGGTACACGACGACCGCGGGGTCGACCTCGACCCGTTGCAGGTCGAGCTGCCCGTCGAGCAGGCCGACCATTCGCGGCGAGGCGTGGCTCGTCGGGCGCCCGCCGGCCGCCGACGCCGGGGCCAGCCGCTGCGGCAGCACGACGTAGGCCACCCGCTCGCGGGCCAGCGCCCGGCCGAGGCGGCGACCGTCCGGGGCGGCGCCGATCAGCGAGCTGTGCACCTCCCGGCCCTCTCGACCGGGCCGGGAGCGCCAGCGGTCGGCCAGCCACGGCCGCCCCGCCGTGATGCCGGCCGCCGGCCGACCGACCAGCGCAGTGGGCAGCGGGAGGACGTCGGACGGGCCGAGCCAGAGCACCCGCCCGTCGTGGGCCGAGACGTCGTCGTAGACGAAGCCGAGGGCGGTGCCGAAGTCACCCCGGGGCATGCCCCAGTACCCGTCGAGCGAGTCCGCCAGCAGCGGCACCGCGGCGACAGCGATCGCCCCCGCCGCCAGCCCGGCGGTCAGAGGGCGGAAGCCGAGGCGGCGAGGGTGGGTCGGGGCCCGCCAACGGCGGCGGTCCCGGCGACGAACCCGGCGGCGTTGCGGCGGGGCGAGGTCGCGCTCGACCGCGGCGATCCCGAGCCCGACGGCCAGAGCGACGCCCAGCCCGGCCAGGCACAGGAGGAGCTCGACGTCCGGGAACGGCAGGTCGACGCCGGCCCGGTCGACTGCCAGCGCCGCCCCCCATGCCGCCAACGCCAGGGTCCAAGCCCGGATCGCCCCGCTCAGCCGGTCACGCCGGCCGACCAGCAGCGGGACCAGCGCGGCGACCAGCAGCGCCCAGAGCCACGGCTGCCCTCGGAAGCCGAGGAGGTCGACGGGCTCCACAGCGGAGCGAGGGCCACGACCCGCGCCCCACGACTCGGCGGTCCGCGGGTCGCCGGCCCACGGCAGCTGCAGGACGGCCGCGAGCAGCGCCGCACCCGCCCCGGTCAGCAGCAGCCGGAAGGTGCCCCGGAGCCGGAACGCCAGCAGCCCCCCGACCGCCAGCACCACAGTGACGGCGAGCAGCAGCACAGGGGCGGAGGGCACCACGGCCCCCGCCAGCCCGGCTGTCATCCCGGCGACGATCCCTCGCCGCAGGATCGACGGCCGCCGGGTCGTCGGGACCGGAGCGGGTGCGGGGTCGACCTCGACCCGCTCGACGACTGGTTCGACCGGGGTCTCGACGACCGCGGCCGGGGCGGGCAGCACCAGCGGCCGGTTCCCGCGGGCGTGCAACGC
>Ga0209382_10000951_pt1 | contig 46951 bp, 38 predicted proteins | sample SoiMetdeltSBSDD5_FD_187599 | JGI IMG/M metagenome (GOLD analysis project Ga0209382, IMG submission 187599) | Bulk soil microbial communities from a Populus tree surrounding site in Tennessee, USA - Soil MetaG P. deltoides SBSDD5 (SPAdes) (version 2) | ecosystem: Environmental > Terrestrial >...
CCTGTGGGCTCTCCTGAAGCCGGCCGCCATGTTCGTGGTGCTGCTTTGCGTCTTCTCCTTCATCTTCGCGTCCGACCCCGACTACCGCCTGAACCTGCTCATCGGGCTCTTCCTGTGGGACTTCTTCGCCGAGTCGACCAAGGTCGGCGTCCTGTCGCTCCACGCGAAGGGCTTCCTGCTCAGCAAGTCGCGGTTCCCGCGCTGGATCATGGTCGCCACGTCGTCCTCCAACGCCCTCATCACGCTCACCGTCTTCTCGGGCTCGCTCTTCGTGCTACTGGCCAGCAGCCATCGCATGCCGGGCCCCCTCTCCTGGCTGCTCTACGCGGTCTACCTCCTCCACCTGTACCTCATGGCTCTGGGCATCTCGCTCGCCTCCAGCGTCCTCTTCCTTCGCTACCGCGACCTGAACCAGGTCTGGGAGGTGGTCACCCAGGCCGGCTTCTTCCTGGCTCCCATCGTCTATCCCCTCGACATCCTGCCCGAGCGGTTCCACCGGCTCCTCTATGCCTGGCCGCCCACGCCGGTGATCCAGAACGTGCGCGCCGTGCTCGTCGCGGGAACGGTGCCGTCCCTGCGGGCGCACGCCCTGCTCACCCTCTTGACCTGCGCCATCCTCGCCGTCGGGGTCGCCGTGTATCGCCGGCAGGCCCCCCGCGCCGCGGAGTACCTGTGAGCCGGGGCCCCGCCGCCATCGAGGTTCACCGCCTGCGGAAGAGCTTCTCCATCCCCAGCGTCCACCGCGACACCCTGCGCGACCACGTGCTGGGCCTCTTCCGGCCGCGCCGGTTCGAGACCCTGCGCGTGCTCGACGGCGTGGAGCTGGAGGTGGCGCGCGGGGAGACGCTGGCGATCATGGGCCGCAACGGCTGCGGCAAGAGCACGCTCCTGAAGATCCTCTGCGGCATCTACCGGCCCGACGCGGGCACGGTGCACGTCCGGGGCGCGGTCACGCCCATCCTCGAGCTGGGTCTGGGCTGGAACCCCGAGCTCGACGCGATCGACAACGTCCTGCTCATCGGCACCGTCATGGGCCTGACCCTGCGGGAGGCGCGCGCGAGCATCGATTCCGTCCTGGCCTTCGCCGAGCTCGAGCGCTTCGCCAACCTCCAGCTCAAGCACTACTCCAGCGGAATGGCCTCCCGCCTGGCCTACGCCATCGCCTTCGAGGCCGCGCGCGAGATCCTGATCCTGGACGAAGTGTTCGCGGTGGGGGATGCCGGCTTCCGTCTGCGCTGCGAGGCGCGTTACCGGGAGCTGCACGCGCGAGGCCACACCGTCGTGCTGGTGAGCCACGAGCCGCGCACCGTCTCCACCTTCTGCGACCGGGCCCTCCTGCTCGAGGAAGGGCGCGTCGCCCTCTCGGGGACCGGCCCTCAGGTGGCCGAGGCCTACCTGGCCCGCCTGGCCGCCGAGCGGCGGGATCCGGCGGCGCGCACGGCCTGAGCGGGCAAGCAGACCCCGCCTAGGCGCGGGCCTGCGCATCGCGGATCGAACGGATCCGCGCCAGAAGGTCGATGGCCTGGCCGCGGCCGTCTTCATGGGCGTCCAGGTACGCCTGATTCGCCGCGCTCGTCTCGCGCCGGAGCACGCGATCGTCCGCGTAACGGCGCAGCCCCTCGACCACCGCCCCTACGTCCTCCGTGGGGCAGAAGATCGCGCGGTATCCCATTTGCTCCATGGCCCGATACTCCGGCTGGTCCCCGAGGACGGGTGCGGCTCCGCAGGCCGTGGCCTCCAGGATGCTGGCCAGCGGGCGCATGTCCCGCTCGCGCATGAGGGAGACGAAGACCTCCGAGACCTTCATGAGGTCCCGGCACTCGTCCACCGGGATGTCGCCGGCAAAGAACGTGAAACGGCCCGACAGGCCATCGCCTTCGACCACTTCGCGCGCGCGGGCGACGAGGGCCTCCGTCCCGCCGCCGCCGAGCATCACGAAATGAGCGGAGGCGCACTGCCGCGCGAAGCGCCGGAAGGCCTCGACGGCCAGATCGCAGCCCCAGGCGGGAAAGAAACGGCGAACGTTCATCACCACGAGGGCGTCCGGGTCGATGCCGTACCGCGCGCAGATGCGTGCCCGATTCGAGGGGCTCGCGGGGCGCGACCGCGCCCGGTCGAGGGCCCAGAGCCCTCCACAGTGCATCCTCGCCACCGGCACGCCGAACGTCTCGTGGAGGTAGTCGCGCGCCAGGGGCGATCCGGGGACGACCAGATCCACGTGGTTGAGCGCATGGCGGACGGCGGCGAAGGCGAGCGACGTGGTGTGGCCGTACATGTACACGTCACCGCCCCACGGCATGAGGATGCGAGGCACGCTGCCGGCAAACGCGGTGGCCAGTCCATAGGAGAACACCTCCTGCCCGCAGACGAACTGCGGTCTGAGCTTCCGGACCGCGTGCGAAAGGGCGGCCGCGTCGGCCAGCCCCGGGCTGACGTAAGGGCGGTAAGAGGTCTCCGATCCCATCGCCCGGCGGTAGCGGTCCTGTTGCGCGGCGACCAGGCGGGACTCGAACAACCAGGCCGCGCGTTCGATCCCGCTCCACGCGCGCCCGAGAAACCGTCCTTCCGTTTCACTCGTCACCGTCACGGGAACGCCGTCCAGGTGCACCGGGCCGCCGTACGGACGTCGCGTCAGGATGCGGGCGTCGAGCCCCATGGACCGCCAGAGGGCGGCCAGATGCCGCGGAAACAGGTTGCCCGGGTTTCCGATCACGAGCACCGGGCCTCGCTCCGGGGGAAACCAGGGGCCGGGTCCGCCCGGATCCTCGATCAACGAGGGACCGGCGGCAGGACGCCGTGGCCGAGGACTCGCCGGGCCCGCTCCCGGTACTCCTCGGTGTCCAGGAACGCCCGGATCGCGAGGAGCGTCTGGCGCTCCGTTTCCGCGTCCAGCGGCCGCAGGGCGCGGGGGAAACCCGCGCGTGCCTGGATGTGGTGCAGGAAGCTCCCTTCGGGCGGGGCCAGCTCCGGATCGATCCCGAAGTACCGGAACATCATTCCCCACAGGTGCACGAAGCTCGACTCCTCGCACCTGGTCCGCACGAACGCCTCGTCGTCGCGCGTCCAGAAGCGATGAGCCTCGAGCCAATGGATGGGGTAGAAGGCGCGAGTGGAGCCGAAATGGCCTGTCCAGTCCTTGCCCGAGAGGTGCTCGGTGAGCAGGCGCGGACCGAGCTGCCCCTGGATGGCGACGCCGGCTCCGATGCTCCGGGCCGCGCCGCGGATCGCCGCCAGGGCGGGGTCGCCGGCGGGAAACCTCAGGATCGCGCCGTTGATGAAGTCATCGTCCTCGCGCGCCCAGGCATACCGGCAGTCAGGCAGGTCTTCGCGCAAGCAGTAGACATCCGCATCGACCCACCAACCGCCGTCCTGCAGCAGGAGCTCGTAGCGGAACAGGTTCGAGAACGAGCTCGCGGAGCCCTGGAACTCGAACAGCTCCGCCCGGGGCAGGACGCGGCTCGCGTCTTCCCGCTCGATTCCGTCGGGGACGGTGACCGGCCGGTAGCTGAACAGGCGCAGGCGATGGCCCCGTTCGATGAAGGAGCGGAGGCAGGCCCAATGGAGGGGCGAGAGCTCGGGGCCGTGCCAGAAGGTGTTGAAGGTCTGGTGGCGCAACTCCGCGGCGCCTCAGCTCGCTCGGGGCTGGACGTCCTGCCCGCGGGCCTCGGGCAGCGTCGCGCGGTGGTGCCTCAGCCACGACTCGAGCATGGCCAGGGTCCACAGCTGATGGGTATCGCTGTCGCGCTGTACGAAGGCGTCCAGGATCTCCCGGCCGAGACACCGGCGCAGGCGGCTCTCTTCCGAGAGCAGGAGCCGGCGGGCCCCGCTGCGGATCTCGGTCCCTCCCCAATCGGGGCCGGGAAGGCCGAAGCCCCGCTTGGGGAGGTCGATCAGCTCGCGGGGCAGATGGCGGTAGGCGACTTCCCGGAGGACGAGCTTGCCGCGGCCTGACTCGTACAGGGCGCGCGCGGGCAGGGGAGCCGCGAAGCGGGCGAGCTCGGTCTGCAGGAACGGCGTGCGGACCTCCAGGGAGTGCCGCATGCTCATGCGGTCGACCTTGGCCAGGACGGCGCCCGGAAGGTAGTTCTCCACCTCGTTCCGCCTCAGCCGGAAAGCCAGGCCGGGCGACGGCTGGTTGATCTGCGCGCGGATCTGATCGAGACGCTGCGCGAGGACGGTGGGCACGCCTCCGAACAGCTCGGCGATGACGCTCTCTCCCGTCATGAGCAGACCGGCCGTGTAGGCGGGGTCGGCGCGCCAGGGCACGGCGGAGCCGGAGGCCGTGCGCTCCGTCTCCAGGGGCGGGAAGTACCAGGAATACCCCGCGAACATCTCGTCGCCGCCGTCGCCCGACAAGGCGACGGTCACGTGCTCCCGCGCGAGCTTGGAGAGCAGGTACACGGGAAGGCACGACGAGTCCGCGTTGGGCTCGTCCAGCCAGGCGCCGATCTCCGGCAGGACCGCGGTATCTCCCGGAACGAGCATCCGCGCGTGATGCTCCAGCCCGAGATGCTCCGCGAAGGAGCGCGCCGTCTCGTGCTCGCTCTCGGGATGGCCGGCGAAGCCGAGAGTGAAGGTCGTGAGCGGCCGCCCCAGCTTGTTCCGGGCCAGGGCGCACACGGTGGACGAGTCGACTCCTCCCGAGATGAACGCGCCGACGGGAACGTCCGCCACCAGGCGCCGACGGATGCTCCGCACGAGGATCTCCTCCAGCTCGTCGGCGAGGTCGCCCAGGGACCGCTCCGCCGGCTCTCCCGCCTCCGCCGGGAAGGAGTAGTAGCGGTGGATGCGCAGCCCCTGGCCCGGCGCCGCCCGCAGCCAGTGTCCCGGGGGAAGCTTCCGCACCGAGCGGTAGATGGTGCGGGGGGCGCCGACGTACTGGAACATCAGCAGCTCGGCCATGGCATCGATGCTCACCTCCGCATCGAACCCCGGCAGCGTCTCGAGGGCCTGAAGCTCGGAAGCGAAGGCGAGCCCGCCCCGCGGGAGCTCCACGTAGTACAGCGGCTTCTCGCCGAAGGGATCCCGCGCCAGCAGGAGCTCGCCCGTCTCCGTATCGAAGGCGGCGAAGGCGAACATGCCGTCGAGCCTGGGGAGCGCCCCCGCCTGCCACAGGGCAATGCTGTTGACCAGGACCTCCGTGTCCGAGCGCCCGCGCAGGACGATGCCCTCTCGCTGCAGGAGCGGACGGAGCTCCTGGAAGTTGTAGACCTCGCCGTTGCACACGACCACCCACCGGCCGTCCGCGGACATCATCGGCTGGCGCCCCGCCGGGCTGCGGTCGATGACGCTCAGCCGGCGATGCCCGAGCACACAGCGGCCCTGCGGGTCCGAAAAGAGGCCGTCGCCGTCCGGCCCGCGGTGGGTCAGGGTCGCGGCCATGGCGCGGACCGCGCGGCTGGCGTCCTCGCCGGTCCCGATCGTGGCTCCGTGGTCGAAAAGGCCGGCTATGCCGCACATCCGAGCACCTGCCCGACACTATGCCAGCCCGCGTCCTCCGGGATCAACCGGGGCCGGAACGCATCCGGCTCTCAGGCGCTCAGCGCAGCCAACCGGGCAGGGCCCCCGCGCGCCGCGCGCGGTCCGCGAACTGGGCCTCCGCCTCGCGGATGCGCGCCTCCATCGCCTCGATCTGCCGCCGCCAGGCTTCGGCCTGCGCGATCGCGCGCGCCCGGGCCTGGCCGGAGCGCGGACCGGTCGGCTCCTCGAGCGCGGCGAGGCGCGCACGCAAATCGTCCACGCGGTCGCGCGCGCGCTGAAGCCGGACACGCAGCCGCTCCGCCTCCCGCCGCCAGTAGGCTTCCGAGCGCGCTCGTCCGTCATCCCCTTCCCGGCCGGAGCCGGGCAGGCGCGGGGGAACGGCCACCGTCGACCTCACCCCCGTTTCGTCGCGATAGGGCGAGATGCGGTCGAGGTCCTCGTTCGTGTAGAGGGGTACGGGCTTCTTGTCTTCCGAGGGGACGGGCCCACCCGCCGCCAGCAGCAGGAGCAGGCCGAGACACGGCCACGACATGAGACATGCCTTTCCGGAGAGACAGGGGTGGGAACGGGAGGCGGGACCGCGAGGCCGAGCCCAACGTATCACCGTCGCGCGCGACGATGCAAGAGGTTCGCGCTGATAGAATCGATTCTTTGATCCGGACCTGATCGAACATGTCGGACGACCTCATTCGCGTCGACTTCCTCGTGCTCGGCTCGGGTATCGCCGGCCTGCGCGCCGCCCTCGGCCTGGCCCGCCACGGGGAGGTGCTGGTGGTGACGAAAGACCAGCCCACGGAGAGCAATACGGGCTACGCGCAAGGCGGGGTGGCGGTGGCCATGGGTTCGGACGACGCGACCGACCTGCACCTCGACGACACCCTGAAGGCCGGGGCCGGGATCGTGTCCGCCCCCGCCGCGCGCGTCCTGGTGGAGGAGGGGCCGGAGCGGATCCGCGAGCTGGCGGCCTGGGGCGCCCGCTTCGACCGCGAAGGAGGACGCTTCCACTTCACGCGCGAGGGAGCGCATTCGCGCAACCGCGTCCTCCACGCCCTCGGTGACGCCACCGGATGGGAGATGGTGCGCGCTCTGCTCGACCGCGCCCAGCGCACGGCGCGCGTTTCCGTGCGCTCGTTCGCCTGCTCCGTCGACCTCGTCCTCGCCGGGGGCGCCGTGGCCGGCTGCCGCTTCCTCTCCGAATCGGGGGCGGAGACGACGGTGGTCGCCCGCGCCACGCTCCTGGCCACCGGCGGAGCGGGGATGGTCTTCGCGGAGACGACCAACCCGCCGGTGGCGACGGGCGACGGCATGGCCATGGCCCGCCGCGCGGGCGCGTCGCTCCTCGACATGGAGTTCGTGCAGTTCCACCCGACCGCGCTGGCCGTGCCGGGGGCGCCCCGGTTCCTCGTGTCCGAGGCCGTGCGCGGCGAGGGCGCCTATCTGCGCAACGGGGCGGGCGAGCGCTTCACGGAAGAGCTGGCCCCACGCGACCAGGTCGCGCGCGCCATCGCCCGCGAGAACCGGGCGGGCCGGGGGCCGGTGACGCTCGACCTGCGCCATCTGGACCCGGACCACGTCCGCAGCCGCTTCCCGCGCATCGCCGCCACCTGCGCGCGTTACGGCGTCGACCTGACCCAGGACCCCGTGCCCGTCACCCCCGCCGCCCACTATGTGATGGGCGGCGTCGCCACCGATCTGAGCGGGCGCTCCACCCTGCCCGGACTCTATGCCGCGGGCGAGGCGGCGGGCACGGGCGTGCACGGTGCCAATCGCCTGGCCAGCAACTCGCTGCTCGAGGGGCTCGTGTTCGGCGCCCGCGCGGCGGAAGCGATGGTCGCCGATCCCGCTCCCGTCGCGGTCGCATCGGCGGAGGTGAGCCGGCCCCCGGCCGCGAAGCCCGAGATCGAAGCCGATCCCGCCACCCTGGTCGCCACCCTGCGACGCCGCGCCTGGGACAGCCTGGGCCTCGAACGCGACGGCGCCGGCCTCCGCGGCCTCCTCGACGAGCTGGCGGCGCTGGGGACCCGGGTGGCCGCCCACCCGCGCCACCGCGCGGCCGCGGAGGCCCGCAACCTCGTGGCCGTCGCGGAGGCCATGGCCATGGGCGCCCTCTTCCGTGAAGAGAGCCGCGGGGGGCATTTCCGCACCGACTTCCCGGAGACGGACGACGCGCGGTTCCTCGGACACACCCTGCTCACCACGGAAGGTCCGCGCCTCATCCCGGTGGATGCGGTGGCGGCCAGCGCGGCATGAACGAGCCCGTCCTGCTCTTCCCGTTCGCCGAGTACTGGTGGTTCTACGCCGCCTTCCTGGCCCTCGTGCTCGTGCTGCTGTCCCTGGACCTCGGCGTGTTCCACCGCCGCGCCCACGCCGTCTCCTTCAAGGAGGCGGCCACCTGGACGGTGGTGTGGATCGGTCTCGCCCTCGCGTTCCTGGGCGGCTTCTACCTGTTCATGCTGAGCCGGCTGCCGCACGATCCGCGGCTGACCGCGCTCCCCGGGTTCGATCCGCGCCTGGCCGCGCATCGGGCCGCCCTCGAGTTCCTGGCCGGGTACGTCGTCGAGTACTCGCTGTCCGTGGACAACATCTTCGTGTTCGTCGTGGTGCTGACCTATTTCGGCGTCCCCACCCGGCTGCAGCACCGCGTGCTGTTCTTCGGGATCCTGGGAGCGCTCGTCTTCCGCGCCATCTTCATCGGCCTGGGCGCGCTCCTCCTGCGCTTCGAGTGGGTGCTGATCCTGTTCGGGATCTTCCTCGTCTACACCGGCTTCAAGATGATGTTCACCGAGGACAAGGAGGTGGACCCGGAGAGCAACGCGATCATCCGGCAGTTCCGCCGGCTCGTGCCCGTCACTTCCGAGATGCACGGCAACAAGTTCTTCCTCAGGGTCGACGGCAAGCTGCACGCCACGCCCCTCTTCGTGGCCCTGCTCTTCCTGGAGATGACGGACATCGTCTTCGCGGTGGACTCCGTGCCCGCCATCTTCGCCCTGACCCGCGAGCCGCTCATCGTCTTCACCTCGAACATCTTCGCCATCCTGGGCCTGCGCAACCTGTACTTCCTGCTGCGCGGCGCCATCGACAAGTTCCACATGCTCAAGTACGGCCTCGGCATCGTGCTGATCTTCGTCGGGCTGAAGATGACGATCCTCAACAAGCTCTACGGCGGCCATTTCCCTATCACGCTCTCCTTGGGCATCATCGTGGGCGTCATCGGGATCTCGGTCGTGCTGTCGCTGATGTTTCCCAAGAAGGGCGAGGTCGGCAAAACGGACGGAGACGGGGACGGGGACGGGGACGGGGACGGGGACGACAGGCAGGGATAAGGAGCGATGGCGAAGGAGATCATGTCGAAGGAGATCACCCCCAAGGGCGAGGACTACTCGCAGTGGTATCTCGACGTCGTCCTCAAGACGGAGCTCGCGGACTACGGGCCGGTGAAGGGCTGCATGATCATCCGGCCCTACGGCTACGCGGTCTGGGAGCACATGCAGGCGGACATGGACCGGCGCATCAAGGAGACCGGCCACGTCAACGCCTACTTCCCGCTCTTCATCCCCAAGAGCTTCCTGGAGAAGGAGAAGGAGCACGTCGAGGGGTTCTCGCCGGAGTGCGCCTGGGTGACGGTGGGGGGCGGGGAGGAGCTGGAGGAGCCGCTCGCCATCCGTCCCACGTCCGAATCCATGATCTGCTCGATGTACGCGAAGTGGGTGAAGTCCTGGCGCGACCTGCCCGTGCTCATCAACCAGTGGGCGAACGTCGTGCGCTGGGAGAAGGTCACCCGCCCGTTCCTGCGCACGACCGAGTTCCTCTGGCAGGAAGGCCACACCCTGCACGCGACGGAAGCGGAGGCGGAGGAAGAGACGCTGAAGATGCTCCAGGTCTACCGCGCCTTCTCGGAGGAGGTCCTGGCCATGCCCGTGGTCTGGGGCCGCAAGTCGGAGAGCGAGAAGTTCGCGGGGGCGCTGCGCACGTATTCCATCGAGGCGCTGATGGGGGACGGCCGGGCCTTGCAGGCGGGGACGAGCCACAACCTGGGCCAGCACTTCGCCACCGCCTACGGCATCGAGTTCCTGGACAAGGACCAGCAACGCGCGCTGCCCTGGTCCACCTCGTGGGGCACCTCGACGCGCATGATCGGCGGGCTCATCATGACCCACGGCGACGATGCCGGCCTCGTGCTGCCGCCCCGGGTCGCCCCCTACCAGGTGGTGGTGGTGCCGATCCCCCCGCGCAAGGGCGACTGGAACGAGGCGGTGATGCCCAAGGCGCGTGAGGTCGTGCAGCTCCTGCGCGCGGCCGGAGTGCGGGTCCACCTCGACGACCGCGACACCCAGCAGCCCGGCTTCAAGTACGCGGACTGGGAGATGCGCGGGGTGCCCGTGCGCCTCGAGATCGGCCCCAAGGACGTGGAGAAGGACCAGTGCGTGCTCGTCCGGCGCGACACGCGGGAGAAGGCGTTCGTCCCCCTGGCCGGGCTGGCGGAGCAGGCGCGGGGCCTGCTCACGTCGATCCAGGACTCTCTCCTGGACCGCGCCCGGCGCTTCGTGGCCGACAATACGACGCGTGTGTCCACCTACGACGAGTTCAAGCGCGTGATGGCGGAGAAGCGCGGGTTCATCGTGACCGGCTGGTGCCGGTCCGCGGACTGCGAGGCCAGGATCAAGGAAGAGACCAAGGCCACCGTCCGCGTGATTCCCATCGAGGGCACGGCGGTGGCGGGCGCCTGCGTCCGCTGCGCGCAGCCTTCCTCGAGCGAGGTCTATTTCGCGCAGGCCTACTGAGGTGACGGCGCCCGGGGAGCCGGGACGCCGCGGCGACACCACCTCGCTGGTCCTCGTCGCGCCGCTTCTCTTCGCCTCGGGCGCCTGCGCGCTCGCGTACCAGACGGCCTGGACGCGCGAGTTCCGCCTGATCTTCGGCGCGTCCACGTCGGCCTCCGCGGCCGTCGTGGCCGTGTTCATGGGCGGACTGGGCCTGGGCGGGTGGTGGATCGGCCCGCGCGCGGACGCGCGTCGCAACCCGCTTCTCTTCTACGCGCGGCTCGAGGCCCTCGTCGCCGTCACCGCCGCCGCCACCCCCTGGCTGCTCGCGCTCGTCCGCCAGGCCTACATCGGTCTCGGGGGCACGGTCACCATGGGCCCGCACCTCGGCATGCTCGCGCGCCTCCTGCTCGCCGGCCTGGTCCTCCTCGTGCCCACCGTCCTGGCCGGGGGGACGCTGGGCGCCGCCGCCCGCGCCGTCGAGGGCGAGGGCGACGCCGGACGCCGCGGGACCGCCCTCCTGTACGGAGTGAACACGATGGGCGCCGTGGCGGGCTGCATGGCCACGACGTTCTTCATGCTGGAGACCTTCGGCACGCGCCACACCCTGTGGCTGGCCAGCCTGACCAACCTCCTGATCGCGGTGGTGGCCGCGGTCCTGGCGCGATCCGGCCGTATTGCGCTCCTTACCCCCGTGGGGGCGGAGGACCTCGGAAGGCCCGCGGACCGGGCGGCGGTGGCCTCCTCCGCGTTCGTGCTCGGAGCGGCCGCGGTCGTGGGCTTTGCGTTCTTCCTCATGGAGCTCGTCTGGTACCGCATGCTCGGTCCGATCCTGGGCGGCACCGTCTACACGTTCGGGCTCGTGCTGGCCGTGGCTCTGGCGGGGATCGCCGTCGGCGGCCTGGCCTATTCGTTCCTCATCGGCCGGCGCGTTCCCAGCCTCAACGCCTTCGCCGCGACCTGCCTGGCCGAGGCGGCGTGTCTCGCCATTCCCTACGCGATCGGAGACCGCCTGGCTCTCCTCGCCTTGCGCCTGCGTCCGGGACCGGGCGCGGGCCTCTGGGCGTACGTGGAGGGATGGACGGTGGTGACCGCGATCGTGGTCCTGCCCGCGGCCGCGGTGGCGGGCGCGCAGTTCCCGCTCCTCATCGCCCTGCTCGGGCACGGACGCGATCGCGTCGCTCGCCACGTCGGGCTCGCCTACTTCTGGAACACGATCGGCGGGATCGCGGGCGCCCTGGCCGGCGGCTTCGGGCTGCTTCCGATCCTCACCGCACCCGGGTGCTGGCGCGCGGCCGCGCTCATTCTCGTCGCCCTGGGCCTGGCCGCGCTGCTGGCCACGCCCCGTCGCTCGCCGCCCGCGATCGCCCTCACCCTCGTCGGGGCCGCCGCCGTGGCCGTGGTCCTCCTCGCGCTTCCCGGCCCCACCGCCGCCTGGCGGCACAGCGGCGTCGGGGTGGGGCGCGTCATGACCCTCGGTGCCGACCCGCTGCGCGGACCCAACGGCTATCGCGCCTGGGTCAACGATTCGCGCCGGTTCGTCCTCTGGGAGAGGGAAGGTGTCGAGAGCAGCGTCGCCGTGCACGCCCTGGCCGGGCTCGCCTTCGTGGTCAACGGGAAGGTCGACGGCAACGCGCGCGACGACGCCCCCACCCAGGTCATGGGCGGGCTGCTGGGGGCCCTGCTCCGTCCGGAGGTGCATCGCTCGCTCGTCATCGGCCTGGGAACGGGAAGCACCGCGGGCTGGCTGGCGGACATCCCCGGCATGGAGCGTACCGACGTCGTCGAGCTGGAGCCCGCGATCCTCCAGGTCGCGCGCCTGTGCGCGCCCGTCAACCGGAGCGCGCTGGACAACCCGCGCGTGCACGTCACCACCGGAGACGCGCGCGAAGTCCTCATGACCGGACGCGGCCAGTACGACCTCGTGTTCTCGGAGCCCTCCAATCCCTACCGGGCGGGGATCGCCAGCCTCTTCACGCGCGAGTTCTACCAGGCCGTCGATTCCCGTCTCTCTCCGGACGGGGTCTTCCTGCAATGGGTGCAGGCCTACGAGGTGGACGAGCGCACGATCTCCACCATCCTGGCCACGCTGGCCAGCGTGTTCCCGGAAGTGGAGGTCTGGCAGGTCCACAACGTCGATCTGGTCTTCGTCGCCTCCCGGCGCCCCCTGCGCCACGACGCCGACTCCCTGGCCGCGCGCATCCGCCAGGAGCCGTTCGCGAGCGCTCTGCGCGACGCCTGGCGCGTGATCGATGTCAGCGAGCTGCTGAGCGGGTTCGTGGCCGGGCCGGCGCTCGCGCGGCACGTCCTGGCCATGGGGGGGGAGATCAACACGGACGACCGCAACTCCGTCGAGTTCTCGTTCGCGCGCATGGTCGCGCAGAAGACGGTGTTCGACGTCCGGCGCATGCGCACCATCGCCGCCGCCCTGGGCGCGGACCGGCCGGCCGTCAGCGGGCCCATCGACTGGGACCGGGTGGCGCGCCGTCGCGTCGAGATCTACACCATCGCCTCCGACTGGGCGTCCCTCTCGCGTCACGCCTCCGCCGAAGAGCGCGACCGCGTCATCGCCCACCGGTTGTATGCGAACGGGCGCCTGGCCTCCGCCGTGGACACGTTCCGCAATCAGCCGCGGCCGCCTTCGGGTCTCGTCGAGATCGCTCTCTTCGCGGAAGGTCTCGCCGAGCGCGGAGACACGGACGCGGCGCCGTACATCCGGGCCCTGGGCGCGGCCGTGCCCGCGGAGGCGGACGCGGCGGCGGCACGCCTCGCCTACCGGCTCGGACGGGTCGACGTCGCGGTGGACGCCCTCGTCTCCGCCTTCACGCGCTATCGCAGCGATCCCTGGCCGAGCCAGGCCGCGATGGGGCGTGCCCTCGCGCTGGCGCGGGAGATCGTGGCCGCGAATCCCGGGACGGGGCCACGCCTGTACGACGCTCTGGGCCTGCCGTTCTCGGTGCGCGCGCTCGACCAGGAGCGGCTCTTCCTGCGCATCTTCGTCGCGCGGTCGGGCGGCCTGTGGGAGCGCTGCCGAGAGGCAGTGGCGCCACTGGAGCCGCACCTGCCCTGGCGGCCGGATATCCTGCGAGCGCGCGCGGAGTGCTTCGAGCGGGCCGGCGATCCCCGGGCCAAGCAGGCCGCCGCCGATCTCCAGGCGTTCCTCGGCGCGGAGAAGCCCACCCTCGCCTCGCCTCCGGCGCCGATTACCGGGCCCACCGGGCTCCCGCGGTAACATGGGCCCCGCGGCGGCGCCGGCGACGGCGGTCGGGCGAAACGCCCGCTGAGGCGCCGCTGAGACGCTTCCGGAAGCGTCACACCGTCGGGGATCTCGCGCCCGCCTTTCCCTAGGCTGAGGGAGCGCGGCGGGAGAGCCCCCGTCGCGGGGAGGACTCATGGAACCCCTGGTCGCGGTGGCCGTGCTGGCGATCGTGGCGCTGCTCCTGGTTTCCCCGTTTCTCGCCGTCTTTGCTTTCGTGCGCCTGCAGACGCTGGGCCGTGAGCTCGGCGACCTGCGGCGCGAGCTCCGCGCGCTGCGCGCCCGTGTGGAGCAGGGCGCGAGTCCTCCCGGACCGGTGACGGCGGCTCCGCCTTCGAGCCCGAGCCCGCTCCCCGTCGTCCCGCCGCCGCTGCCCGAGATCCGTCTGCCCCCGGCGGCGACCCCTGCGCACGCGGCTCCGGTGGGGGAGCCCGTCCCGCCGCCACGGCGTCCGGCGCCCGCCTCCGCCCCGCGGCCACCCGCGCGTGACTTCGCTTCGAATCTTGGCCCGAAGATCCTCGCCGCCGGTGCCGGCCTCGCGTTCGTGGTGACGCTCGGCCTGTTCGTGAAGATCGCCTGGGACAACAACTGGGTCGGTCCGACCGGGCGCGTCCTTTTCGGCGCCGTGTTCGGGATCGCGCTCCTCGCCGCGGGCGTGCGCCTGCTCGGGCGCCGCTATCGCCCGCTCGGCCAGGCCCTCGCCGGCGCGGGACTCGCCGGGCTCTACACGTCTGCCTTCGCCGCCCACGCCTTCTATCACCTGATTCCGCGTGGCGCGTCCGGTGCGCTCATGGTCGCCATCACCGGGTCCGCGGTCCTGCTCGCCGCGCGGCTCGACGCCCGGATCCTGGCCGCGCTGGCCTGGATCGGCGGCTACCTGACGCCCCTGCTGCTCTCGACCGGCGAGGACAAGGCGCTCGCCCTCTTCCTGTTCCTGGCCGTGCTCGACGCCGGCGCGCTGATCCTCGACCATCGCAAGCCGTGGCCGGAGACGGTGCCGCTCGCGCTGCTGGGCACGATCCTCCTCTACGGCGGCTGGTACGACCGCTTCTTCACCCCCGAACGCTTCGGCATCGCCGCCTTCGGCATGGTGCTCTTCACCGCGCTGTTCGCCCTCGGGATGGCGCCCAAGGCACGCGGCCTCGGTCTCGGCGCCGTCTTCGCCCTGGCCGGCGCGGGCCTGAGCCTTCTCGCGGGCCACGCGGATCGGCCGGAGGTACTGGTCCTGCTCGCCCTCGCCCTCGGCGGCGCGGTCATGAAGGAGGCGGTGGGCCGTCATTGGGCGTTCGCGTTGCTGGCCGGGGTCGTCATGGGCCTGCCCCTGCTGACCTGGTGCGGGGCCTACTACCGGCCGGACGCGTTCGGCATCGCCGCCGCCTGGGTGGTGGGCGCGCTGCTGCTCCTGACCGTGCCCTGGATCTCGGGTGCGCTCGCCCCGCCGGTGGCGATGGAGGGGGCGGTCCTGATCGGGGCCGCGCTCGTCTCGATCGGCCTTTGCCACGCGACGGACCGGCCGCCCGCGCTGCTCGCGTATCTGCTGGCCCAGGCGGGCGTGGCCGTCCTCGTCCGGCGTCGCTGGCCGTGGGCGGAGACCATCGGCGCCGCGGGGGCCGCCCTCTCCGTGCTGGCCTGGATGGACGCGTTCTTCCGCCCGGAGCGGGCTTCCGATGCCTACCTCATCGCTCTTCCCGTGGCCGGGGCCTACCTGATCGCGCTGCTCGTACGCGGCCTTCTCGCGCGCGTGCCGCTGCGCCTGGCCGATGGCGTCGCGCACCTGGTCACCGCGCTGTTCACCTGGACCGTGCTCTACCGCACGCTCTACACGACGAACCCCAAAATGCTGGGGCTCGTTTCCGTCGCCCTGGCCGTGCTGTACCTGGCGACGGGCCTGGCCGCGCTTCACGCGGGCCCGCGCGACGTCCGGCAGGGGCGCGTCTTGCTCGGACTCGCGGCCTCGTTCCTCACCGTCGCCATCCCCGTGCAGCTCGGCCTTCACGGCATCACCCTGGCCTGGGCCGTCGAGGGTGTCCTCCTCCTGTGGCTCGGGTTGCGCTTCGAGTCCGTCCTGGCCCGCTTCGGCGGATACGGCGTGCTCGGCCTGGCCGTGCTCCGCCTCTTCGCGCGTCATCTGCCGCCGCACCGCGGGGCCTTCGATCCGGTCTTCAACGCGGGCTTCGCCACCTGGATGTTCGTGATCGCGTCGCTGGGCGTGGCCCTGCTCCTCACCCGGGAGACCGCCGGCGCCGAGGGCGCGCCCGATCGCGCCCTGCGCCCGGTGCTCGCGACCGTCGCCCTCGTGCTGCTCTTCGGCCTCCTCACCAGCGAGACGAGCGGGACCTTCGCGCAGCAGGCCCTGCGCGCGGAGCGAGTGGGGGACCTCATGGCGGCACAGGACGCGCTCCGCGTCGGCGGCCTCGCCGTGTCGGTGCTGTGGACGGTGTTCGCGACGGGCCTGCTCGCGGCGGGGCTGGCCCTCCGCAACCATCCGCTCTTCTACTCGGCCTACGGGCTGTTCGCCCTCACCGCGGGCAAGGTGGTGTTCTGGGATCTCCAGACCTTCTCGATCCCGTATCGCATGCTGTCCTTCCTGGCCCTGGCCCTGCTGCTGACCGCGGGGGCCTACCTCAACCTCCGATTCCGCGAGCGGCTCACCCGGCCCGAGGTCACATGAGCGCGCGGCCCGCGGTTTGGACCGCCGCCGCCGCCCTCGTCCCGGCCGTCCTCGGGGCGGCGGGGACGATGGAGCGCGCGATCGCCGTGGCCGCGCCCGGCCGGGTCGTGGTGACCCTCGACTCCGCCGTCTACGAAGGGGCCCGCGCGGACCTCGGCGACCTGCGCGTGCTGGACGCCGCGGGCAGGGAGGTGCCGTACCTCGTCGAGCGAGTGGACGACGAGGTCCTGCTCCCCGCGCAACACCCACGGATCGGTAACCGCGTCTTCCAGCGCGGACAGGAGGCCCAGGCCACGCTCGACTTCGGGGTTCCGACGCTGAAGTCCCAGCTGACCCTGAGGCTCTCCGGTGACAACTTCCGCCGGCGCGTCCGCGTCGAGGGCCGCGCCTACGCGGAGCCGCGCTGGGCCACCCTCACCGACTCCGCCTACGTGTTCGCGGTGCCCGGACCTTCCCCCGCGCGCTACGAGACGGTGGCCCTGCCCGAGAACAACTTCCCGCTGCTGCGCGTGACCGTGTACCACGGGCCGGAGGATCCGGAGAAGATCGAGATCGTCGATGCCTCCACCCGCCCGTCCGAGCGGAGGCGGCCGCGGGAAGTGACGCTGGTTCCGCGCCTCACCCGCGGCGAAGATGCGCGAGCACACGAGACGATCCTCACCCTCGACCTCGGCGCGCGGCACCAGCCCCTGCGCGGCCTGCGCGTGGACGCGGCGGATCCCGCCTTCTTCCGCGGGGTCGTGGTGGAGGCCCGCGTCGATCCATCTCCCGCGCGCGAGGGTGAGGCCGCGCCGCCGCTCTCCTGGCGCTTCCTGGGGGAGTGCGCGATCTATCGCTACGCGGAGGGCGGCGAGGTCCGGGAAGGGTTGCGCCTGGACGTGACCGGCCGCGAGCGCGTTCTGCGGCTGCGCATTCTCAACCGGGACGATCGTCCGCTGGCCATCCGCGGCGTGACCGTCTTCGTTCCCGTCGAGCGGCTGGTTTTCGAGGCGCAGGGCGGGGGACAGTACCGCCTGCGCTACGGGGACCCGCACCGCGCTCCGCCGACCTACGACCTCGTGCGGACGGCGGGCGATCCGGCGCTGTTCGCGGCCCGCGCCCAACCCGTCGCGCTGCTCGCGCCCCAGGCTGTCCCTCTCGCGCCGCCGCCGGCGCCTCCCTGGACCGAGCGCAATCCCGTCCTGCTCTGGGCGGGGCTCCTGGCCGTGGTGACGGCACTGGGCGCCGTCACCTGGCGCGCCCTCCGGACCGCGGGCTGACGCGGCGCGTTGCCCCGGCGGAGGCGACTCGGTACCATCGACGCATGCGTGTGGCTGCTCCTCTCCTCGCTCTCGCCCTCCTGGCCCTGCTCTGTCCGCGCGCGGGCGCGCGGCCGGCCGTGATCCCCCTGACCCTGCCGTCGGGCAAGGTCCTCCAGACCGAAGTGATGGTCAGCGACGAGGATCGCGCCATGGGACTCATGTTCCGGCCCTCGCTGCCCCTCGACCACGGGATGCTCTTCCTATTCGAGCGGCCCGACTTCCACGGGATCTGGATGAAGAACTGCAAGTTCCCCATCGATATCCTGTGGCTGGACGCCGAGCACAAGGTCGTGCACCTCGCGGAGAAGGTGCCGCCCTGCACGGCGAAAGAAGATCGCGACTGCGAGGTCTACCACCCCATCGCCCGCGCGTCGTACGTGGTCGAGCTCAATGCCGGCCAGGCCCGCCGCGAGAAGGCGCTCGTGGGCTCGACGGTGTCCTTCAAGCTCCCGGAATAGGATCAGCCGACCGCAGAGCACGGCGGCGCGCGCAGCGCGGCGACGTGCGAGGGGGGTTTCAGGGGGGGTCGCGAACACCCATCGGGATGGTGTGTGAGTGCCCCCCCTGACTTAGGAAGTCGGGTCACCCGGCTTGCGCCGCGCCCGTCCGAACATCCAGGCCACGAACACCCCGAGCAGGTACAGCCCGATCATCGGGAGCGCGAGCATCGTCTGGTTCACGACGTCCGCGCTGGGAGTGATGATGGCGGAGAGAATGAACGCGACGAGCACGGCGAACTTGAACTGGCGCATCAGGAAGCCGGGCGTGACGAGGCCGATGCGCGCGAGCACGAAGATCACCACGGGTATCTGGAAGACGAGCCCGAGGCCGAGCAGGAACCAGGAATAGAACGAGAAATACTCGTCCACCTTGGGCAGGAACTGCATGTCGTCGCCCGCGAACTCGTAGAGGAACTTGAAGGTGGTGGGGAACAGGATGTAGTGGCCGAACCCCCCGCCCAGGAGGAAGAAGAGCGTACCGGCCACGATGAACGGCACCGCGTAGGCCTTCTCGTGGGCGTAGAGGCCGGGGGCGATGAAGGCCCAGACCTGGTAGAGGATGTAGGGGGCGACGATGAAGATGCCGACGAAGAACGACATCTTCACGTACATCATGAACGCTTCCGTCGGCCCCGTGGTGATGAACTTGACCGCCGGGTAGGCGTTGCGCAGGGGCTGGGTCAGGAAGTGGAAGATGCGCTCGTGGAACCCCCAGCAGATGATGGTGCCCACCACGAGCGCGCCCAGGCTGTGCATGAGGCGCACCCGGAGCTCGTCCAGGTGCTCGAGGAACGTCATGCGGTCCGGGCTGATTGCGGCCATCCGGTCCGCGGCCTAGCTCTCGTCCGTCGAACGACCGCGGCTGACCACGGGCTCCGCCGGCCGCTCGAGCTGCGGCTCCGACTCCGGCGTTCCGCTCGCATCCGCGCCGTCGAACGTGGGCGCGGGAGCCGCCGCGACCTCTGACACGACCGCCGGCTCCGGCACGGGTGCAGCCGTCACGTCCGTGGCCGTCACGTCCGTGGCCGGCACGTCGGTCGCCGCCGCCGGGGTCTCCGGCGCCGGGACTTGCGCCGGCTGCGACTCCCGGGACTTCTCCGCTTCGAGCTCGTCTTCGATGGTGCGCTTGAAGTCGTTCGAAGCCTTCCGAAATTCCGCCAGCATCTTGCCCATGCTCTTACCGATCTCGGGGAGACGGCGCGGGCCGAACACGATGAGGGCAACGACGAGGATCAGGATGACCTCGGGTCCGCCGAGTGTTCCAAACATGATCCCGATTCTACGTCGCGCCGCCTTCCGGCGGTAGTGGGAAGGCGATCCGTCCGTTGACAGGAAGCTATTGGGGCCGTTACACTTCCGCGTGTCCGTCGGGATCCAGAGGCGCCTCGGCGCGCTGACCCTCGCCGCCGCTTTCACCGCCGCCCCGGCCGGGGCCGACATTCCCGTCGTCGAGCTGACCGGTGTCGTGCACGCCATCAGCGCCGCGCACGTCGTCTCGTCGCTCGAGCGCGCGGCGGCGGCGGGTGCGCCCCTCGTCGTGCTGAGGCTCGACACCCCGGGCGGCCTCGACACCTCGATGCGCCAGATCATCGACGCCATGCTCAACTCGCGCGTCCCGGTGGCGGTGTTCGTCGGCCCCTCCGGCGCCCGCGCCGCTTCGGCCGGGTTCCTCATCACCGTCGTCGCCGACGTGGCCGCCATGGCGCCGGGCACGAACATCGGGGCCGCCCATCCGGTGTCCGGCATGGGCGGGAGCATGGACGAGGTGATGTCGAAGAAGGTCACCTCCGACGCCGCCGCCTACATCCGCAGCAAGGCGGAGCGCCGCGGCCGCAACGCCTCTCTCGCGGAGCAGGCGGTGGTGGAGAGCAAGTCCTTCACCGAGCGCGAGGCCCTCGAGGGCCACCTCATCGACCTCGTGGTGGGCGACGTCCCCGCGCTGATCACGGCCGTCGAAGGCCGGGAGGTCACGCGCTTCGACGGCACCAAGGTCACGCTGCACGTGGCCGGACAGCCGCTCACGCCCGTGCGCATGAACTGGCGGCAGGGCATCCTGGCCGCGGTGGCCAGTCCGGAGGTGCTGTTCCTGCTGCTGCTGGGCGCCCTGGCCGGCCTCGGCGCCGAGATCAGCCATCCGGGAATGATCTTCCCGGGCGTCGTGGGCACCTTCTGCCTGATCCTGTTCCTGTTCGCCACCCAGATCATCCCCGTGAACTGGGCGGGCGTGCTGCTCATCCTGCTCGCGGTCGCCCTCTTCGCGGCCGAGGCCAAGGTGCATTCCTACGGAATGCTCACCGCGGGCGGGCTGGCCGCCATGATGCTGGGCGCGTTCATGCTGGTCGACTCGCCCTTCAAGGAGATGCGCGTGCCCCTGCGCACGCTCGCGCCCGCCGCCCTCCTCATGGGGCTCGGCACGTTCGCGCTGGTGCGGCTCGTCATCCAGGCCCAACGCCGCCGTCCCCTCACCGGGGAGACGGCGCTGCTCGGCCAGCTCGGCGTCGCCGACACCGACCTCGTCCCCGAGGGTTGGATCCGCGTCGTGGGCGAGCGCTGGCGCGCCCGGGCGGAGACGCCGCCCGTCCCCAGCGGCGAGAGGGTCACCGTCACCGGAGTGGATGGACTGACGCTCAGAGTCCGGAAGGGAACGTAATGGAGTACGGAGTCATCGCCTTCCTGTTCGTCTTCTGGCTGCTCCTGTCCGTGAAGGTCCTGAACGAGTACGAGCGGGGCGTCGTCTTCCGCCTGGGCAAGCTGCTGCCGACGCCCAAGGGCCCCGGCCTCGTCATCGTGGCCTTTCCCATCGACCGCATGGTGCGGGTCAGCCTGCGCACGGTCGTGCTCGACGTGCCGCCCCAGGACGTGATCACCAGGGACAACGTCAGCGTGAAGGTGAACGCGGTCGTCTACTTCCGCGTGGTGCATCCGGTGCAGGCCATCGTGCAGGTCGAGAACTACCTCTACGCGACGAGCCAGATGGCCCAGACCACCCTGCGCAGCGTGCTGGGCCAGGCCCACCTCGACGAGCTCCTCTCCGAGCGCGAGCGCCTGGCCGCCGTGCTCCAGCAGGTCATCGACGAGCACACCGACCCCTGGGGCATCAAGGTCACGCAGGTGGCGGTCAAGGCGGTGGACCTGCCGCACGAGATGCAGCGGGCCATGGCCAAGCAGGCGGAGTCCGAACGCGAGAAGCGGGCCAAGATCATCCACGCCAGCGGCGAGCTGGAGGCCAGCCTCCAGCTCACCCAGGCCGCGCAGGCCATGGCTTCGCAGCCCATGTCCCTCCACCTGCGCTACCTGCAGACCCTGACCGAGATCGCGGCGGAGAAGAACTCCACCATCATCTTCCCGCTGCCCATCGACTGGCTGAAGGCCTTCTTCGGCGCGGGCGCGCCCAAGCCATGAGCCAGGACCTCGAACGGCCGGAGCCGGACGACGACCTCGTCATCCGCGGCGAGATCGAGACGACCAGCGTGCCCGAGCTGCTCCGCTCCATCCTGGGCAGCGGCGAGACGGGCGTCCTCACCATCCGCAACGGGGAAGCGGTCAAGCGCATCTTCATCCTGAGCGGCCGCGTCGCCTATGCCTCCAGCAACAACCCGGACGAGCGCATGGGCGAGGTGCTGCTCATGCGCGGCAAGATCACCGTGCGCAACTTCGTCGAGGCCAGCAAGCGGATCCGGCCCGGCCTGCGCCTGGGCTCGATCCTGGTGGAGCTGGGCGCGCTCGAGCCGGAGGAGCTGATCCCCGCCGTGGAGGTGCACGTCAAGAGCATCCTCATGGACCTGTTCACGTGGGTGCGGGGCGAGTACGAGTTCGTCATCAAGGAGCTCGATGCCCGCGACAACGTGGCCATGCTCAACATGTCCACGGAGAACCTCATCCTGGAGGGCATCCGCAACACCCACTCCTGGCAGCAGGTCATCCGCGCGCTGGGGGACGTGGAATCCGTCCTCGTGCCCACCGGGAGCACGGACGCGAACACCCGCCTCGACCTCACGGAGGAGGAGCAGGAGATCCTGGCCTACGTCAACGGGCGCGCCTCCGTCGAGCAGATCTGCGACCTCAGCTACCTGTCGAGCTTCGAGACCTGCCGCACCCTCTGGGCCCTCCAGGTCCTGGGCATCATCCGGCGCGGGCAGGCCGGAGAGACGGCCGCCCTGGGGGAGGGGGCCCGCGAGCGGGAGCGGGAGCTGGACCTCGAGGGGATCGTCGAGAAGTTCAACCAGATGTTCAGCCGCATCTACGGCTTCCTGCGCGGGCGCCTGGGCGACGCCGTCGACCCCTTCATGGACGGCTGCCTGGAGGAGGTCTCGCGGCAGTACGGGGCGCTCTTCGACGGCGTGGACCTGAAGCACTACGGGCGGGCCGACTTCGAGCAGATGCTGGCCAACGTGGCCGACCTGCCCGCGGAGCAGCGCAAGAGCCTCATGGTCTCGGCGCTCAACGAGCTCGTCTACGTCATCCAGCTCGCCGTGCGCACGAAGCACGGCGCGCAGGAGGAGGCCGTGGTCTCGGGCATCATCAAGGAAGGCCTGCGCAAGCTCGGGGCAGGCTGAAGGGACGAGCGGCGCGCCGCGCACCTGACCTGGCGCCGGCCGCGTCGGTGTTAGGGTGGTAGGACGGCTGGCCCGCACGATACGCGGGGAAGGAGAGACTTGGCCCAGGACGACTACTATTACGAGATCCAGCTCACCAACAAGCAGCTGGTCTTCTACTTCCTCGCCGGAGCCACCGGCCTCATCCTGAGCTTCCTGGCCGGAGTGATGGTCGGCCGCGGCGTCGACCAGAGCGCCGGGGAAGTGCAGGCCGCGCGGCCGGTCGCCGAGGAGCGCGTGGTCACCGAGGAGACGCCCAAGCCCGTCCCACCCGCGGCCGAGGACCTCACGTACGCGCAACGACTCGAGAGCGACAAGGCCGACGACGGGCTGGAGAAGCCCAAGGGCGGGACGAGTTCGACGGGACGAGCGGCGCGGGCCGTGACGCCTCCCGCTACGACCGCGGCCGCCCCCGCGACCACGGCTCCGGCCGCGCCGCCCGTCACCGTCGCCGCCGTCCCGCGCCCCGCCCCGGCCCGGCCGTCCCCCGCGCCCGCCGCGACCGTGAAGCCGGTCAAGGGTCCGGGCAGTCCCGTCCTCGCGAGCGGCAACTTCACGATCCAGGTCGGCGCGTTCAAGGACAAGGCCAGCGCCGACTCCGTGGTCGCCCGTCTCAAGAACAAGGGCTTCGCCGCCTACGTCGTCTCGCCCGAGGGCGAGGGGCTGTTCAACGTGCGCGTCGGCAACTTTGCGGCCCGTCCGGAAGCGGAGCGCGTCTCCGCGCGCCTGCGCGACGAAGAGAAGTTCAAGCCGTTCATAGTGAAGCCGTGAGCCTCGCGGGACCCTCGCCCCTGCTGCGCCTGCCTCCGTGGGCGCGCAAGGGCAGCCCGCTCGCTCCCACCGCGCGGCCCCTGCGCGTCCTCTTGCGCGAGGAGCGGCTGGTGACGGTGTGCGAGGAGGCGCGCTGTCCGAACCTCGCCGAGTGCTTCTCGCGTGGCACCGCCACCTTCATGCTGCTGGGCGACCGGTGCACCCGCCGGTGCGGCTACTGCGCGGTCGCCACCGGCCGTCCCCTCCCGCCCGACCCGGGCGAGCCGGCGCGGGTCGCGGACGCGGCCGCGCGGCTGCGCCTCCGCTACGTCGTGCTCACCGCGGTGGCGCGCGACGACCTGGCCGACGGCGGGGCCTCCCAGTTCGCGGACACGGTGGAGGCGGTGCGCGGGCGATTGCCCGAAGCCCGGGTCGAAGTACTGACGCCGGACTTCAAGGGCGATCGCGCCGCCCTCCAGGCCGTGCTGCGTGCCCGGCCCGACGTGTTCAATCACAACGTGGAGATGACGCCGCGCCTGTTCCCGGCCCTCCGCCCGCAGGGCGACTACGCGCGCAGCCTGCGCCTGTTGCGGGACGCGCGCACGCTCCGGCCCGGGCAGGTGACGAAGAGCGGCCTCATGCTCGGCCTGGGTGAGACGGACGCCGAGGTCCGGCAGGTGCTGACGGACCTGCGCGGATCGGGTGTCGACATCGTGACCCTCGGGCAATACCTCCGGCCCAGTCGGGATCACGCGCCCGTCGCGCGCTACGTGCCGCCGGCGGACTTCGACCTCTGGGCCGACGAGGCGCGCGCGCTCGGCTTCGGGACGGTGTACTCCGGGGTGTTCGTTCGCTCCTCCTTCAACGCGGAGGAGGTGTTCCACGGCGCCGCGGTGGCGCCGTGGCCGGCCGCGGGTCCTGTCTCTCCGTAGGGAGGGCCTGGCCGCCCTCTCCGGCCTCCTCCTCGCCCTCTCCTTTCCGAAATACGGCAGCGGCCTGGTGGCGTGGGTCGCGCTCACGCCGCTCCTGGTCGCCCTGGCGGAGGCGCCCAGCCCCGCCCACGGGTTCCGGCTCGGTTACGTGACGGGCGCGCTCTCGTCGCTCGGCATCGTCTACTGGACGTCGATCGTGGTCGTGCAGTACGGCGGGCTGGCCCTGCCCCTGGGCGTGGCCGTGATGGTGCTGCTGTGCCTGGCCCTGGCCCTGTTCCCTTCCGTGTTCGGGTGGATGGTGTCGCGCTGGGCGCGCACGTACGGGCCGGCCGCCCTGCTGCTGGCCCCGGTGGCGTGGGTGGCCACGGAGATCCTGCGCGCCCACACCCTGTTCGACTTCTCCTGGTGCCTGCTCGGCTACTCGCAGCATGCGAACCTGCCCATGCTGCAGATAGCGCGCTACGCGGCCGTGTACGGCGTCTCGTTCGTGGTGGCGGCGGTTTCGAGCGCGCTCGCCTTTCTCGTCCTGGAGCGCCGGCGGGGGCCGCGGGCGGCCGTGCTGCTGGGGGCGGCCTCCCTGCTCGCCGTCGTGTGGATGCACGGCGAGTGGCGCCTCTCCCAGGTCCCGCCCGAGACGGGGCGCCTGCGCGTCGGCCTCGTCCAGGCCTCCATCGCCCAGGACGAGAAGTGGGACGCCGCCCATGCCTGGGCCAACGTGGACCGCCATCTCGAGCTGACGCGGCGCGCCGTGGCCCAGGGCGCGCGCCTCGTGGTGTGGCCCGAGTCCGCGCTCCCGTTCCTATTCGATCGCACGCCGGTGGTGGCGAGCCAGTTGCGCGACGTGGTCCGGCAAAACCGCATTTCCCTCCTCTTCGGCAACGACGACCGCGAGGAGCGCGGGGACGCGCCCGGGCGCATCTGGGTGGGCGCGAAGATGATCGATCCCGAGGGGACGGTCGTCCTGCGCTACCACAAGATCCGCCTCGTCCCCTTCGGCGAATACGTCCCCATCCAGTCCGTCCTCACACTGGGCGGCCGGTTCTCGGCGAAGCTCGTGCAGGAGGTGGGGGAGTTCACCCCGGGGGAGGATTACGCCGTGGGGCCGGTGGACGGGCACCCCGTCTCCGCCTTCATCTGTTACGAGGCGATCTTCCCGGATCTCGTGCGCGAGTTCGCGGCACGCGGCGCCCAGCTCCTCGTCAACATCACGAACGACGGCTGGTATGGGCGGACCTCGGCGCCCTACCAGCACTTCGCCATGGCGAAGCTGCGGGCGGTGGAGAACGAGCGGTTCCTGGTGCGCGCGGCCAACACCGGTATCACGGCGGTGGTCGATCCGCATGGCCGGGTGCTCGAGCGCACCGAGCTGTTCGACCGCACGGTGCTGGTGCGGGAGGTCCCGCTCCTGGCCGGCTCGACCTTCTACACCCGTCACGGCGACCTGTTCGCCTGGGCCTGCCTGGGGGCGGCGGTGGCCCTCACGGGGGCGGGCCTGGGAAAGCGCGGGCGGCCCCCCACGGACGTCCGCAGAGTGTGCTAGCGTGTGATCAGACGTATTACGCCATGCCCTCCCATGCTGGGGAAGCGGCCGCGGTAGCCCGCGGCCGGTCGTCGGCGCCGAACACGCAGCGGAGCGGCGCGCGTGCGCTCGACCGCCGCCACCGGCCCGTGGTCCTCCTCGTGGACGACCTCGCCGACCAGCGCGAGCTGTACCGCCAGTACCTGGAGTTCGCCGGCTACGAGGTGGCGGTGGCGCGAGACGGCTTCGAGGCCGTGGACTGCGCCCTCCGCGTCCATCCCGACGTCGTGATCATGGACCTGGCCATGCCGGGCCTGGACGGCTTCGAGACCACGCAACGGCTGAAGGCGCTGGAGGCCACCCGGGGCATTCCCGTGATCGCCCTGACCGCGCACGGGGAGCTGCCGCGCGAATGGGCCTTGACCGCCGGCTGCGCGGCCTACCTCAAGAAGCCGTGCTACCCCCACGACCTGGCCGTGGAGATCGCGGCCGTCCTGGACAAGGCGCACGCTTTCCGGCCCGAGTTCGCCGCCCCGCAGGGCGGGCCGGATCATGCTCGTGTCCTCGTCGTGGACGGCAATGTGGGCGACCGCGAGCTCTTCGCGGAGTATCTGGAGTACCGCGGGTGCCTGGTGTCGGTGAGCCTCTCCGCGGCCGCCGCGATCGGAGACGCCCAGCGGGTCCGGCCCGACGTGATCGTGCTCGACCTCGACCTGCCCCGGATGGCGGGCTGGGAGCTCCTCAAGAGCCTGCGGCGCGATCCCGTCCTGCGCGCCACGGCCGTCGTCGGCCTCTCGCGCTCGGCGACCGATGCCCAGCGCGAGGACGCGCGTGCGCGGGGCGCGTCCCTGCTGAGCAAGCCCTGCGAGCCGGATGCCCTCTATCTGGCGGTGAGCAAGGCCGCGGCGGCGGCGCGCGACCGCGGCTGAGCCGGCCTCAGCGCTGGGGACCGGGATGGCCCGGCCCGCTACCGGACAGGCCCAGGGAATGGCGCTGCAGCGCGTCCGCGATCCGGTCACGGATGCTGGAGGCGGTCTGCTGGAGCGGCCCCTCCAGGAAGAGCGTGCACTCGAAGCCGTCCTCGCGGAAGAAGGTGACGATCCACCACCCGACTTCCACGCCATGGGTCAGGCCGACCTTCCAGGGACCGGGCAGGGGGGCGAGCGCCTGCTCGACGCGCGCGAAGAGGGCCGGCTCCTCGTTCTCTCCCGAGGGCAGGGGCGTGAGCAGCGTGATGTGGGTCGGCTGCGTGTTCATCAAGCTCTCCTCCAGTCGAAGGCGCTGGAACCAGGGTAACACCGCAGGAGGACGCGATGGGGCTGTTCGACTCGGTACGCAAGCGGGCGTCGCGCGGGGAGACGGACCCCGCCCAGGAGCTGGCCCGGCTGCAATCGAAGTACCGCGACGTCCTCTCCGCCGTGGAATCCGCCCAGGTGCGCGTCCAGAGCCTCCACGCCGCCGACGGGTGCCTCTACCTGCGAGGAGTCGCCCCCTCCGAGGCCGTCCGCGCCCGCATCCTCGAGGCCGTCCGCCTCGCGGGCGGCGAGGCCGGCGACATCAAGGTGGAGCTGACGGTGAGCGGGTAGAATCGCGGTTTGGAGGTGGGTTTGAGCTCTGACGTCTCCCAGCGGTTCGAACAACTGGTCGCGAGGGCCGCGGACATCCGCGGCTACCTTTGAGGAAGCCAAGATCCGGGCGGAGATGGCGCGCCTCGAGCAGAAGATGTCCGCGCCCGACTTCTGGCAGGACCAGCAGGGGGCCCAGAAGATGCTCCAGCGCCGCAAGCGGCTGGAGGGCGACCTCGGCTTCCTGACCCGGCTGCGCGGTCAGGAGGACGACACCCGCGTTCTTGTGGAGTGGGCGGAGGCGGGAGAGGACGTCGACAAGGACCTCCGCGCGGCCCTGGATGCCCTCGAGGAAACGATCTCCGCGGCCGAGTTCCAGAAGATGCTGGGCGGCGAGCACGACCGCGCCAACGCAATCCTCACCATCAACGCGGGGGCGGGGGGGACGGAGAGCCAGGACTGGGCGGAGATGCTGCTCCGCATGTACCTGCGCTGGTGTGACCGCCGCGGCTACAAGCGCGACATCACGGACATCCAGGCCGGGGAGGAAGCGGGGATCAAGAGCGCGACCGTCCTCGTCAGCGGGGAATACGCCTACGGCTACCTCTCGGCGGAGGTCGGCGTCCACCGGCTCGTGCGCATCAGCCCGTTCGACTCCGCCTCGCGGCGCCACACGTCCTTCGCGTCCGTGTTCGCCTGGCCGGAGATCGAGGAGGACATCAAGATCGAGGTCCAGGACAAGGACATCCGCGTCGACACCTACCGCTCCAGCGGAGCGGGCGGCCAGCACGTGAACGTGACCGACTCCGCGGTGCGCATCACGCACATGCCCAGCGGCATCGTGGTCTCCTGCCAGAACGAGCGCAGCCAGATCCGGAACCGCGAAGTGGCCATGAAGGTCCTCAAGTCCCGCCTCTACGACCTGGAGCTGCAGAAGCAGCGGGCCAAGCTCGACGCGGTGGAGAACGCGAAGAAGGACATCGCCTTCGGCAGCCAGATCCGCTCCTACGTCCTCCACCCCTACCAGCTCGTGAAGGACCATCGGACGAAGCACGAGGTGGGAGACGTCAATCGCGTCCTGGACGGCGACCTCGACGACCTCATCAAGACGACGCTGGTCGCGCGGGCCAAGGGCACGCTCGCCCCCGCCGACGCCGCGGAGGACGAGCGCTGAAGAGGTCGGGGCAGGGGCGGCTGCTCCTGGCCCTTCTCCTCGCCGCGGGATGCCGGCGCGCGCCCGCGGCGAGGAGCGCCGAGGCCGCGACCCCCGGGGCGGCGGACGCGGCCTGGACGCTGGTCTACGACCAGGTCGTCGGCGGCAACCAGGACCTCTACACGATCCCGTCCGGCGGCGGAGTCGCACGCCGGCTGACCGATGATCCCGCCCACGACATGCTGCCCCGCTTCACCCACGACGGCCGCGGGGTGCTCTTCGCGTCCGATCGCAGCGGAAAGTGGCAGATCTGGGAAGTGCCGGCGGAGGGCGGGGCGGCCCGGCGCGTGCGCGCGAACGACGCGATCGAGTACCAGGTGGACGAGTCGCCGGACGGCCGGACGCTGGCCTTCCTCTCCAACGAGAACGGTCCGGAATCGCTGCGGCTCATGCCCCGCGCGGGAGGAGCGGCACGGGTGCTCGTGCGCCACGGCGCGAACACGATCATGGGAAACCCGGACTGGAGCGCGGATGGATCGCAGATCACGTTCTCTTCCAACTGGCGCGTGGGCCATCAGATCTACGTCGTCCAAGCGGCCACCGGAGAGGCGCGGCGGATCTCACCCCTGCATCGCGGCGGCTGCGAGCCCCGCTTCCGCCCCGACGGCCGCCGCGTGATCTACGTCGATCGCGGCCATCTCGGCGACACGAGCCTCCTCACCGAGATCGATCTTCTCTCCGGGGAGCGCAAGACGATCGTGGATTGGCCCGCGCTCAACTACGACCCCGCGTATTCACCCGATGGACGCGAGATCGCGTTCGCCTCCAACATCACGGGCGAGTACGCGATCTACCGCCAGCGGCTGTCGGACGGACGATCGTGGCGGGTGACCCACGAGAAGGGCGATGCGCGGTATCCCGACTACAGGCCGGATCGGTAGAACTACCTTCCTTCTGCGCCCGCGCTCGTCCAGGTACCGGCGCGCGGCTCCGTCCCCGCGATGAAGGCCTCCATGTGCGCGCCCGGGGTGCCCGGCTCCGCCGGCCGTCCCTCGAGGTCGACGGGAAGGAACACGATGTTGCCCGGGATGGGGAAGTCCTGGAGCGGCTTGTCCTTCATGACGCGCCCCCAGAAGTCCATCCACATCGGCAGGGCGGCGCGCGCGCCCTCCTCGTGCGGACCCAGGGTCTTGCGCTTGTCGTCGTAGCCGACCCACACCCCGGCGGCCAGCGCCGGCTCGTAGCCGATGAACCAGGCGTCGGTGAAGTCGTTCGTCGTTCCCGTCTTGCCCGCGATGGGCCGCTTGAGCGAGCGGGCCTTGGCGGCGGTGCCCCGCTCCACCACGCCCTTGAGCAAGCTCGACATGAGGTAGGCGGTGTCCGCGCGGACGGCGTCCCGCGCCGCCGGCCGCGCCTCCTCGATCACGTTGCCGTCGCGGTCGGTGATGCGCGTGATGTAGAACGGCTTCATGCGCAACCCCTCGTTGCCGAACGCGGAGTAGGCGGACGTCATTTCCACGAGCGTGGCCTCGCCCGCCCCCAGGGCCAGCGGCAGGTACGGCGGCAGCTCGCCCGTCAGGCCCAGCTTGTGCGCGTAGTCGATGGCCGTCTTGATGCCGACCACTTCGAGCGTCTTGATGGCGGGCACGTTCCGGCTGTCCTCGAGGGCGTGCCGGAGCGGGATCGGGCCCTCGAACTTGTAGTCGAAGTTGTGCGGCGTCCAGACCGTGTTGTTGTCGGGGAAGGAGACGGGCGCGTCCACGATGATGGTGGCGGGCGTGTAGCCCGCCTTCTCGATGGCCGCGGCGTACACGAAGGGCTTGAAGGCCGAGCCCACCTGGCGCCAGGCCTGCGTCGCGCGGTTGAACTTGCTGCGCTCGAAGTCGAAGCCGCCCACCATGGCCCGCACCGCGCCCGTCTTGGGCTCGAGGGCCAGGAGCGCGCCCTGCACCTCCGGCTCCTGCTCGAGCGTCACCTTGAGGTCCTTGCCGCCGGCCTCGGGAAGCGCCTCGATCCGGAAGGGCGCGACGGTGCCGGGCTTGAGGACCTCGGCCACGTTGGTGCGCCGGGTCCAGGCGATCTCCGCCGGCCCGATCCGGGCTTCGTATTCGCCGATGCGCACCACCGCGATCCCGCGCTCCGCGGCCAGCACCACGCCGCGCACGACGTCGCCGGCGGCGATCGGGCCCTCCCAGTCCTCGAGGTGCAGCCGATCGGGGAACTTGCCGTCCTTGAGCACGGTCTCCGTAGGGGGCACGAAGCCACGCGAGCGCCGGTCCATCACGCGCAGCCAGTCGCGCACGGAGCGATTGGCCGCGACCTGGGTCGCGGAGTCCAGGGTCGTGTGCACGCGCAGGCCGCCCTGGTAGATGCGCTGCGAGCCGTACTCCTTCTCGAGGTATTTCCGGACCTCCTCCAGGAAGTAGGGCGCGATCGAGGGCGGCTCGCGCTTGAGGCTGAGGTGCAGCGGCTCGGCCTGGGCCGCTTTGGCCTCTTCCGCGCTGATGTATTTCTCCTCGAGCATGCGCTGGAGCACGTGGTTGCGCCGCTGCTGCGCACGCTCAGGGTGCTCGAGGGGTGAGAGCCGGGCCGGGCTCTGGGGGAGGCCGGCCAGGAGGGCGGCCTCGGGCAGGGTGAGGTCCTTGATCGACTTGCTGAACAGGAACTCGCTGGCCGCCTCCACGCCGTAGTTGCCATGGCCGAAATACACCTGGTTGCAGTAGTACGTGAAGATCTCTTCCTTGGTGAACGTCTTCTCGAGCTCGAAGGCGAGGAGCGCCTCCTTGATCTTCCGCTCGTAGGTCTTCTCCGGGGTCAGGAAGAGGCCGGGCTGGCGGACGAGCTGCATGGTCAGCGTCGAAGAGCCCTGCGTGCGCCGGCCCGCCCGGAGGTTCGCGATGAACGCGCCCGGGATGCGCCAGGGGTTCACGCCCATGTGCTTCCAGAAGTCGGCGTCCTCGACGGCGATGGTCGCGTTGCGCAGGACGGGCGGGATGTCCTTGAACGCGACCACCACCCGGCGCTCGATCGCGAACTCGCCCAGGAGCTTGCCGTCGGCGGTGTAGACCTGCGTGATGATGTTGGGCTCGAAGTCCTCGAGCGAAGAGACCTGCGGCAGGTCCTTTTCGTAGGCCAGGAAGATCCCGGAGAGCGCTCCCACGAAGATGGCGATGACGAAGAGCAGGGTGACGCCGGCACGGCGGAGCACCCGGCCGAGGTCCCGCAGCCGGGCGGAGGCGTAGCGTCGCGGCGGGGACCCCGAGCCCATCCCGCGACTATAGCAGCGAAGCCGGCGCGGCTACTGGTCCCGGCGGCGGCGGGCGGCCGCAGCCGGGGGTGGGGCCGGCGCTTCGCCGCGCGGCTCCGCCTGGGCCTGCGGCTCGCGGCGCGGGGGAGGATTGGGCTGGCGTGGCGCCGCTTCACGCTCGCGGCTGGTGCCCGCCGGGCGCGCTTCGACGCCACGGTGCCCCTGGCCGCTTTCGCCGCCACGACGGCCTTCCGCGTCTCCGCCGCCGCGACGCTCACCGCCGTCGCCGCGCCGCCGGGCCCAGCCTCCGTCCTCCGCCTGGCCACCGCCGTCGCGCGGCGGCGCGGCCTCGCGTCCCTCGCTGCGCTGGCGTCCGAGGCCGCCGAACATCGGACGCAGTACCTCGCGCTCCGCTTCCGACGCGCCCCCGCGCTCGCGGGCCACGCCTTCGCGCTCCCGCACCGGGCGATCGGGCGTGCGCGCTTCCACGTCGCGGCTGCGGCGTGAGATGGCGCCCGCCTCCGCGCCGTCCTCCGCTCGCCGCTGGCCGCTGCGCACGTCGGTGGGATGGGCGGCGCGCGGCGCGGGCACCGGGTTGAGAGGCGTGGACGCGGCGGCGTCGCCACGTCCGGAGACGCCGCCGAAGCGCTGGATGGCGCCGCTCGGTGCGCCCACGACCGATCCGGATTCCGCGGGCAGGGCCGGGTCCTCGCGGCCCTCGAGCGACCGGCCGCGGCGCCGCACCACCGGGATCTGCGTCATGGGATCGCCGCGCATCTCGGGCACGGTGTCGGACATCTGGGGACGCGACGACCCGCCCCGCGGCACCGCGCGCGCGACGGAAGCGGGCGGCGCCTCGGTCACGGCAAGGTCGCGGGTCAAGCGCGCCTGGGCCGACTCCAGCACCCGCACCTGCTGCATGGAGCCGCCGTCGAGCCGGACGCGGCGGCGGGTCAGGTCGCGCGCCCCGACGTCGCCGCGACGGAGGTAGATCCAGGGCGTCTCCGCGACGCTCGTCCCCCCGCGGGGCACGGCGTGGCCGCGGTTGCCGCGCCCGAACCGGTCGTAGATGAGGACGGGCCGGTCGCGATAGCCGAGCGGGCACCAGCCCACGTAGTCTCCGCCCACCGCCCACGAGACCCACGCCGGCGCCCACGTCGCGCCCGGGATCCAGTACCAGCCCAGCGCGGGAGTGAAGCCCCAGCGGCCGTAGTGGGAGACGGCCCAGCCCCACGGCTCGTACGGAACCCACGTCCACCCGAACACGCTCCAGGTCCAGCGGCCGTTGGAGTACGGCTGCCAGCCGGAGGCGACGTAGGGCCGCCACACGTGCCCGACCTCGGTCTCGTAGTACCACGCGCCGTGGCGGTCCAGCTCGTCGGCGTAGGGCGCGATGTCGTCCGGAAGCGCCTCCTGCCGATTCACCGCGTACGCGGTCTGCTCCTGCCGGCGGTCGTCCCACTCCGCGAACTCGTCGCCTTCGGTGCGGTCGAACTGGGTCGGGCCTTCCTCCACTTCGCCCCGGCGCGCGTACAGCCGCTCGCCCGCACGCATGCGGACGGGCTGGGCGCCGTCGAGGCTGGCCTCTCCCTCGTAGACGGAGACGCGGGTCTCGCCGGACTGCACGTCGATGCGGACGACGCCGCGGTTGCCGGTGGTGACCACGCCGCCGGGCGTCTCCACCTCGAAGGGGCCGTCGCGGCGGTCGCGCAGGTGAAGGAACAGCGCGCCGGACCAGAGGCGCAGCACGATGCGCTCGTCCCGGCCGTCGTCGTGGGCGACGTAGTCGAGTTTGGAGGCGCTGTCGAGGCGGAGGAGGGAGCCGCCGGCGAACTGGAACTCCGCGCGGCCGCCGCCGTCCGTCCAGACGCGATCGCCGGGCAGGAAGGGCAGGTTGACCGTCGCTTCTTCCGCGCCCGTCTCCGTGGCGCGCTGGATGCTCACGCCCTCTTCCACGTGGCGCACGCGCCCGTGGCGATACGACTGGGCGAACACCGTGGGCGGCACGGTCAAGGCGAGCACGGTCAGCACGCACAGGCGGCGCATTGGTCCCCCCATCTATCCGATCGCGCCACCCGTCCCCGAAGCGGGCCGCTCGGGCTCGTTACGGAGCAGCATCGCGCGCCACAGGCTCATCAGGGCCTCCCGGGTGGCATCGAGCAGCGGTCGGATCATGGCGTTGTCCCTTCAATGAAAGCGTCGGGCCCCGCCCGCGTGGTGAGCAATATCCGTGCCCCGGGGACGCCATGGCCAACTCGTTGATGATACGTCGATTCGGTCCCGAAACACACCGCTCCCGCTGTCTCACGGCGAGGCCATGTGTCCGGCCAGAGGGTCAGTCGACGTCGGTGACGATCAGGGTGTTGGTGCGGGCGTCGAAGACGACGTCTCCGCGCGGGGAGAGGAACTTCTTGATGAGCGGAGCCAGCTCGGCGGCGCGCGCGTAGGACAGCGTGTACCGCATCGTGCGCAGGGGTCGGTTGAGCTTCTGCTCCTCCGCGAGCCGGCGGCGCTCCTGATGCTCGGCGGTGAGCTTCGCGACCGGGGCCACGCGCACGATGCCGTTGTCGTTTTCGGAGCCCAGGGAGCAGACGCGCAGGGCGACGTCGAGCGCGGTGTCCCACGGGACTTCCTTCAGCTTCAGGGTCAGCTTGCAGGAGGTGCCGGGGTCGATCACGACCTGGAAATTGCCGACCTCGGAGAGGAGACGGACGATGTCGACGATGTCGGCATCCTTGAAGTCGATGCTGATGCGCGCTTCCGCCGGCGCGGGGGAGCTCGCGCGTGCGAGGGGAGCGTCGGCCGCGACCGCGGGAGCGCCGAGAACAACGGAGAGGAGAACGGAGGAAAGGACACCCATTCCGAAATCGTAGCACCGCGTCCGCCCGCGGGCGACGCCATCCGTCCCGGGGGTGAGGCGGCTCACCCGGCCGTGCGCGCGGCTACTGTCCCTGGGACACGGAGACGACGGTCAGCACGTTGGCCTTGATCCCGTCGATCTCGCCCGTGACCTCGAAGTAGCCTTTGTGCAGGATGTCCATGCGCAGCAGGAACGGCTGGCTGCTGCCGCGCACGTCGACGATCTCGTCCTCGTCGGTCACGTCCCACTCCGGGTCCTTGATCCACTGGCACTTCTCGCCCGCGCCGTTCCGCTGGGAGAAATCGAACACGACGAACTCGCCGGGATGGACGACCCAGTTGCCGTCGCCGTCCTGGGTGGGATCGCGGTAGTTGAAGCCGCCCGTGTCGATGGAGCGCACGGCCACCTTGGCCTGGGTCACGGGACCGGGGGGCAGGCCGGTGCGCGGGTCCGTCGAGCCGCCGCCGCCGGGCAGCGGCGTGGGCGAGGCCACCACGATGGGGCCGTTGGTGGTGACTGCCACTTCGAGCGCACCCGATTCGGTGGTGGTGCCCGCGTTGTACAGCCAGAAGTTGTAGACGGCGTTCGGAGTGGTGTTGTTGAGGGTCAGGCGCTTCGGCTTGGTGATGCCCTCCGCCCGCGCGAGCACGTTGCACTGGCCGGCCTGGAGGTTCGGGAATCCCGGGCACCGCCCGTCCGCCCAGTAGACGTCGATCCGGTTGGCGCTGCTCCCCCAGTCGACGGTCACGTCCATCATGCCGATGGGCGGGTTGTCGATGGCCTTGAAGGTCGCCGACCCCGCGCGCAGGGTGAAATCCGCGTTGCCCAGGACCGTTCGCACCTGCTGCGCGGGCGCGGAAGGACTGGCGGTGGGCGTGGACGGGCCACCTCCGCCGCAGGTGGCGAGGGTGACGATCATGAGACCGGAAACCGCGGCACGCCCGAATGTATTGCGATTCATGTGTACAGCCCTCCTGCACATCTGCGGCTCCGCCCCGCGCGGGAAACGCTCGATTCTACACGCCCGGAAGGGCGTGTTCAAACGCCTCTCAGAACTGCGCGGGGACGCAGGTCGTGATGTAGGCGCGGCGGACGTAGCCGCCCGAGGTCCAGATGTTGTATTGCTCGTTGAACAGGTTCGAGTTCTTGACCGCGATCTCCTCGTTGTCGTCCTTGGCGCAGATGCCCTGGGCGTGGATGGCCGCCACCACGGCGTCGACGTACTTCTGGCGGTCCAGGACCTTCCAACTGCCGGCCCCGAGGTTGTTGTTGAAATCGAAGAGATGGGGCTGCTGGGCGATCACGTTCTCGATGGCCGTGTTCACGTAGCCGCTCAGCTTGGGGTCGAGCTTGGGGCATTCGATGTGGAGGTCCGGCAGCGAGGGGTAGGGGCAGGCAAAGGCGCGTGGCGTGGGTGAAGGCACCGGCGTGGGGGCGGGAGTGGGGCTGGCCACCACGACGGGAGTCGGAGTGCTCGACCCGCAGGCCGAGAAAAAGGGAAAGAGGGCGAGCAAGGCGGCGCGACGCGGCCAGATCAGATTCATCGGCGAGGTCTCCTTGACGGGCCCGCCCAAGCCACCCGAGGCTCGCGGGCCAAGCCGCCGATCTTATCGCATGTCCCCCCGTCAGATCAGGACCGATGGCGCCGCTGAACCCTCAGCGCGGCATCGGAGCGCCGAGACGCCCCCGCGCGCAAGGCGCGAGGAGCGCCGCGTACTCGTCGTACGCAAGCGACGAGCAACGCCGCGCGCGCGGATGCCCACGGCCGACCTCCAGTTGAAACAGCGCCGCTGACGCTCCAGCGCGGCATCGGAGCCGCGAGACGCCCCGGCGGCAAGGCGTGAGGAGCGCCGCGAACTCGTCGTTCGCAAGCGACGAACAACGCCGCCGCCGGGGATGGATCGCGGCTCTTACGATTGTGGTGCCGGAGGTGGGACTTGAACCCACACTAGCCGAAGCCAACACGGCCCTGAACCGTGCGCGTCTGCCAATTCCGCCACTCCGGCAGGGAGAGGAACGGCCATTATACGGGAAGGGGCGAGCGGGGCAAACCTCGCGTGCGCGCGTATCGCCGCGCGACGCTCACGCGACGCTCACGGGATGCGGCCCGTGGCCGTGTCCAGGCCGACGCGCGCGGCCAGGACGGCCACGCCGACGAGCGCGCCCACCGCGACCAGTCGTCCCCATCGGCCTCGCTGGGCCACGCGGGCCAGGAGCACGCCGCCGCCGACCGCCACCGGAACCATCGTGAAGTAGTGGTGCTTGAGCAGGAAGTTGAAGAAGAGGTCGAGGCCGCTGAAGACGGGCAGCACGGCGGCCCAGGCCAGCAGGAGGACCCGCTCCACGCCACGCCGCGCGACGACCAGGCCGGCCATGCCGAGAACGGGCACCAGGATCGAGCCGAACGTGTAGGCGAGCTTGCCCGGCTCCAGGGCCATCCGTGCTCGCAGCGCCACCGCGTTCGCGCTCGAGCTCGACTGGGCGCCGGAGCCGCCGAGGAGCTGGGGGACGGACTCGGAGAGGAACGGCCAGGTCCAGTTCACGTAGTAGGCCGCGAACGCGAGCGCCGCGGCCATGGCCCCCGCGGTCAAAAGCGCGCGCACGAACGGCGGCTGGCCGCGGACGAGCGCGATGGCCGCGATCGCGATCACCATCAACATGAACAGGAGGCCGGCGAAATAGGCGAGATAGCACAGCGCGAGCAGCAGCACCGCCCGCCACCAGCGGCGCCGCTCGCCCAGGCGATCCCAGTTCAAGGCGAGATAGGCCACGGCCATGGTCATGGCCCAGCAACCCAGGATCGTCATCAGGTGTCCGAGGCCGAGGAGCTGGAAGGAGGCCGGCATCGCGGCCATGAGGACGGCCGCCGCCGTCGCCGCCCCCGGCGGTCCCAGGCGCGCGCCCAGCGCGGCCGAGGCCCACACCATCCCGGCGAGGAGGAGGGCGAGCAACACCTTCTCCGCGACGAAGAACGCGGCGTGGGGCAGCGCGGCCAGGGGGGCGGCCAGCGTGTGATAGAGGGCCGGATGCGGCACGATCACGTTTCCCCACTGCGCCTGCTGGCTCAGCATGCTTCCCGGGTAGGGGAGGTAGTAGAGGAGGAACCGGCCCTTCCAGATCTCCTCCGCGATCGAGGAGTGGAAGACGAAGTGTCCGCCGCGATACAGGGGCGCCGTGGTCGCGGCCAGCCAGGCCATGAACCCGATGCCGCCGGCGGCGACGGCACCGGGAGGGAGCTCGAGCGTCGATCTCGCCACCGCGGTGACGACGGCCCCCAGCAGCACGATCGCGACCAGGTGCGGCACGTGGGGAATGGCGGCCGCGGGGTCGACGCCGATGGCGGCGGACTCGAGCGCGACCAGCATGGCCGCGCCCATCCAGGCCGTCCGTGCCGTGAGACCGCTGGCCAGCATGACAAGGGCCAGGACCAGGCCCGCCGCGACGACGCCGGCGACGATGCGGAGGGAGGGCCAGGCACGGCCGCGGTCGATGCGCACTTCACGCAGCCAGATGTCGTCGCGGCGTGACGACGGCAGCTCGAGCGTGAGCCCCGATCGCCATCCCGTCGGCGCTTGGGCCGCGATCTCGTGCGTCGACCACTCGGGGCCCAGCACGGCTTCCACGACCCCGCCACCCGCGTCCACCAGCGGGAGCGGCCTCGGCACGCCGGGCGCCGCGGCCGTCACCGACGCCCGCCACGGGCCGCCCCCGAGATCTCGAAGGTCGAGGTGCGCGCGCGTGGCGAGGTGCCGGAAGCGGACGCCGTCGCGGGCATCGAAGCTTCCCAGGCCCTCCTCGAACGCGGTCTCGCGCCCGCTGCCCATGGGGATCACGACCACGGGCTGCAGCCGGTAGGCGAGGACGGTTCCGGCGGCGGCCAGCGCGACCAGCGCGAGAAGGGGCCGCGGATCGAGCGCGCGGCCCGCGGAGAGGAGCCCTCCCCCCGTCTCGCCGATCACGGCCGTGACCGTCCGGACGTGCCGCGGAAGCACCGCGACGAGCAGCAGCAGCAGCGCCGCCGCCGACGTGACCGCGGGCAGCAGCCACACCGTCCAGGCGCGAGCGACCGCGAGCCCGACCGCCACGAAAAGGGCGGCGGAGAGGCCGGCGTATAGCGCGCGCCGCCGGGCGCGATCGGTGCCCGCGATCGCACCGATCCAGAACACGATCTCCACCGCGGCCAGCGCCCACATTACGGGCCATGCCGGCGGAAGGCCGGGCTGCAGTGCCGCGCCCGCGGGGGAGAGCCGCACCTGGTGCACGCGGACGCCGAGGGTCCGCGGATCGCCGCGACCGGGGGCGAACCGCTCGGACTCGACGCGGACGTCCACGGCGCCGCGGGCCGACGGCCGCGTGGTGGCAGCCAGGGTGAGCATGACGGGCGCCGGCCCGGCCTCGGCGACGACGCTGGCCCCTTCCGCGGTGACCCGCAGCGACGGGGCGGGCGTCCCCCGCGGTCTCCACGCCGACACGAGGATGTCCACGCGGACGGATCGGCCCCCGCCGGGGCCCGGGAGCGCGATCTCGCCCTGCCCGTTCGTCCAGCGATATCCCTCCTCGGACGGGTAGAAACCGCGGGTGGAGACCGCAGCAGCCAGGGCCGAGCCCAGGTCCACCACGATGGGACGCATCACCTGGTAGGCGGCGGAAACGGCCACGGCGGTGACGACGAGCAGGAGGCCGGCCGGCCGCAGGGCGGGCCGCCAGCGGCCGGCATCGGGTCCGCCGGTCAACGCGGGGGCTCGGACTTGATCTTCGCCCGCATGCGCCCCACGGCCTTGAGCGTACGCGGGATGTCGGAGAGCCGCACCGTCGAACGGCCGGCGAGCCGGGGAAGGTGCGTGACCCCGCGCTCGACGTAGCGGAATCCCGCGCGGTGCAGGCGCACGACCAGCTCGGTGTCGATGAAGAAGTCGTCCGACTCCAGGGGCAGCGCCCGCAGCACGTCCCGCCGGAACAGCTTGAAGGAGCAGTTGAGGTCGCGGACGCGCAGGTCGAACACGATGCAGGAGAGCCGGTTGAACACCCAGGAGGTCATCAGCCGGCGGCGGGCGTCCTTGCGGTCGATGCGATAGCCTAGGACGGCGTCCCACTCGCTCATCAGCGGAATCACGCTGGCCAGCTCGGAGAGGTCGAATTGGTTGTCGGAATCGGTGTAGAAGACGAGATCGCCTTCGGCGGCGGCGAAGCCGCTGCGCAGGGCGGCCCCGTAGCCGCGATTGCGCTCGTGGCGGACGACGCGCAGGCGCGCGCCCATCTGCGTCTCCAGGGCGGCCAGGCGCTGGCGGGTGGCGTCCCGGCTGCCGTCGTCCACGACCACGACCTCGTACGTCCCCGCCTGCGCCCCCGCCGCCGCCGCCGCGTGCACGGCGCGCTCGATGTTGCCCTCCTCGTTGTACGCTGGCATGACGAGCGAGAGCGAGGGGCGAGCCATTTCGTTCCGTGGCAAAGCCCGTGAGCTTAGCACGCGCCCAGGAGCCTGAATGAACACCCGTGACAAACCCACCGCCGACTCCCCGGGCCGCCTCGACGCATCCGTGCTCGAGATCCTGGCCGGGCATGGCAAGCCGATGGGCGTGCGCGACATCGTGCGGCGCCTCGGCCTCGATGCCGACGGTCGGCGCGAGCTCAAGGGCGTCCTGCGCCGCCTCATCGGGGACGGCGCCCTGGTCAAGATCCACGGCGCGCGCGTGGGACTGCCCGATCGCATGAACCTCGTCGTAGGACGCCTCACCGCCAACGCCGGCGGCTTCGGGTTCGTGGTGCCGGACAAGCCGGCGGGCGCGCCCCGCTCGCGCGAAGGGGACGTCTACGTCTCCGCCGTGAACATGAAGGAGGCGCTGCACGGCGATCGCGTGGTGGCGCGCGTCGAGCGCCACACCCCCAAGGGCGCGGAAGGCCGCATCATCCGCGTCCTCGAGCGCGCCCAGCAGCACATCGTCGGCCGCTTCGAGGACGACGGGCGCTTCGGCGGCCACGTCATCCCGTTCGACAAGCGGGTGCTGCACGAGATCTTCGTTCCCCCCGGCGACCACGGTGGCGCCCGTCCGGGCGACATGGTGCTGGCCGAGATCACCCGTCCGCCCACGGCGACCCGCAATCCCTCGGGCCGGGTGCTCCAGGTCCTGGGGCGCCTCGAGGATCCGGGCACGGACCTCAAGGTCATCACGGCCAAATACGCCCTGCCCGACGCCTTCCCTCCGGAGGTGGAGGCGGAGGCGGAGCGCGTGCCCCGGGCCGTCTCTCCGGCGGACGTCGCCGGACGCACCGACTTCCGAGACTGGGACACCGTCACCGTCGATCCGGAGACGGCCCGCGACCACGACGACGCGATCAGCCTCGACCGGCTCCCGGGAGGCGGCTGGAAGCTGGCCGTCCACATCGCGGACGTGGCCCACTACGTGCGGGCGGGATCGGTGCTCGACCAGGAGGCCTATCTCCGCGGCACCTCCGTCTACTTTCCGGACCGCGTCGTCCCCATGCTGCCGCACGCCCTCTCCAGCGGCATCTGCAGCCTCGTGGACAACCAGGACCGCCTGACCCAGACCGTCGTCCTGGAGCTGGACGCGAAGGGGAAGGTGCGCAAGGCGGAGTTCCACGACGGGGTGATCCGGAGCCGGGCCCGCATGACCTATCAGCAGGTCCAGCGCATCGTGGACGGGGATGCGGAGCTGCGGCGCCAGTTCGCGCCCCTGGTGGGCCTCTTCGAGCGCATGGACGAGCTGGCCAAGCTGATGCGCCGGCGCCGCTACGAGCGCGGATCGCTGGACTTCGACCTGCCGGAGCCCAAGCTCGTGCTGGACGCGGCGGGCCAGATGACGGGGATCGTCGCCCACGCGCGCCTCGACAGCATGCGCTCCATCGAGGAGTTCATGCTCGCCGCCAACGAGGCGGTGGCGGAGAAGCTCTCGCGCGCGGGCGTGCCCGCGCTCTATCGCATCCACGAGACGCCCGATGCCGAGCGGGTGGAGGAATTCGCGGAGCTCGTCTCGTCCTTCGGATATCGCCTGCCCGCCAGGCTCGAGGAGATCTCGCCCCAGGACTTCCAGGGCATCCTCCGTCAGGTGGAGGGGAAGCCGGAGGAGAAGCTCGTCTCCTACCTCCTCCTGCGCACGATGCGGCTGGCGCGGTACCACGAGGAGAACCTGGGGCACTTCGGGCTGGCCACGGACATGTACGCGCACTTCACGAGCCCCATCCGGCGCTATCCCGATCTCGTGGTCCACCGCTCCCTGCGCGCCCTCCGCCACGGCCGCGCGGAGGCGGCGGGGCGCGAGCTGTCGGCCCCGCTGGCCGAGATGGCGACGCACCTCTCGGACATGGAGCGCCGGGCCAGCGACGCCGAGCGCGAGCTGATCGAGTGGAAGAAGGTCCGCTTCATGGCGGACAAGCTCGGGGAAGTCTTCTCGGGGTACGTCACCGGCGTGCAGGCCTTCGGCCTGTTCGTGGAGCTGGACGAGATCTACGTGCAGGGCCTCGTGCACGTCTCGTCGATGACGGACGACTACTACCGCTTCGACGAGCGGGCCCACCTCCTGAAGGGCGAGAACACGGGGAACGTGTATCGCCTGGGCGACCGCGTGAAGGTGCAGGTGGCGGCGGTCAAGCTGGAGGAGCGCAAGATCGATTTCGCGCTGGTCGACGTCCTCGAGCGGGCGGCCGCCGGGCGGGGTCCCGGCCGTCCCCCGGCCCGTCCCCCGCGGCCGTCACGTCCGGCAGGCCGGGTCCGGGACCGGCCGGGGGCGTCCCCCCGGAGGGGCGCTCCGAGCCGCGGGCGAGGCCGCCGGCGGCGCTGATCGGGCCCCGGCGTGGGCAGGAACACATGACGCCCGGGAAAGGGTCCGATATGATGCGGCCCTCCGATATGCCAACCGTGCGTCCGCCGGGGTGGCGCCAGGATCCGCCGTAGGGAGGATCGAGCGATGGTGTCCGACGTCCGCAGCGTAGCCCTCAACCTCAACAGCAAGGAGCTGATCTTCCTGCAGAAGGTCACGCGCCAGGAGTACCACTTCATCACCGACGAGGAGCAGGAAGCGCGGCTGAGGCTGCGGGACAAGCTGCTCGAAGGCTTCTTCGACCAGAACGAGAACCGCATCGTGCTGAACCTCACGCGCGACGAGCTGCTCTTCCTGATCAAGGTCGCGCGCGAGAACTACTCGTTCATCGTGCGCACGGAGAAGGAAGCCCGCCTGGCCCTGGCCGCCAAGCTGCACAAGACGGCCGAGGCCGTCTTCGGCGTGTCCACGCGGGAGGAGTGATCTTCCCTCGCCGGGCGGGCTAAGCTCCGGGGATGCGGCTTCCGGAGCTCGGCCGGCCATGCGGTCGCTGATCGTCGGCACCGCCGGCCACATCGATCACGGGAAGAGTGCGCTCGTCCGCGCGCTGACGGGCGTCGACCCCGACCGCCTGAAGGAAGAGAAGGAGCGGGGGATCACCATCGACCTGGGGTTCGCCCATCTCGACCTGGGAGAGGGCCTGGTCGCGTCCTTCATCGACGTCCCGGGGCACGAGCGGTTCGTGCGCAACATGCTGGCCGGCGCCCACGGCATCGACGCCGTGCTGCTGGTAGTGGCCGCCGACGAGTCGGTCATGCCCCAGACGCGCGAGCACTTCCACATCTGCCGGCTCCTCGGCATCCCTCGCGGCCTGGTGGCCCTCACCAAGTGCGACACCGCCGACGCCGACATGCAGGCCCTGGCGGAGATGGAAGTGCGCGAGCTGGTCGCGGGCTCCTTCCTGGAGGGGGCGCCCATCCTCCGCCTCTCCGCGCGGACGGGGCAGGGGCTGGAGGCCCTGAGGGACGCGCTCCGTACCCTGGCCCGGGCCGTCCCGCCGCGGCCGGACGAGGGCCTGCTGCGCCTGCCCGTGGACCGCGCCTTCACCCTCCGTGGGTTCGGCACGGTGGTGACGGGCACTCTGGTGTCGGGCACGCTCGCCGTCGGCGAAGAGATCGAGGTCCTGCCCGCGGGCCGCCGCGCGCGCGTGCGTGGCCTGCAGGTCCATGGCGCTCCCGCGGAGCGCGTGGCGGCGGGACATCGCACCGCGGCCAATCTCAGCGGGCTGGACGTGCACGAGCTCGCGCGCGGGGACGTCATCACGCGGCCGGGGACGCTGCGCGCCACGTCGATCGTCGAGGCCGAGCTGACCCTGCTGCCCGGCGAGCGCGCCTTGAAGGACCAGGCCCGGGTGCGCGTCCACATGGCCAGCGCGGAAGTGCTGGCCCGCGTGCGCATCCTCGAGGGCGCGGCCGTGCCCGCCGGGGGTACGGCACGGGTGCAGCTGCGTCTGGAATCACCGTCCGTCGCCGGGCGCGGGGACCGATTGGTCCTTCGCTCGTATTCGCCGGCGGTGACGATCGGGGGCGCGGTCGTGGTCGACCCCCTGGCCGGCAAGCGGCGCCGCGGGAGCGCCTCGTCGATTCCCGGCGCCGCGGATGCGGCGGTGGCCGCGGCTGCGATGGTGGAGGAGGCGGGGACGGCGGGTCTGGATGCGGCCACTCTCGCCGCCCGTGTGACCCTGCCCCTGCCCGTGCTCCTCGCCGCCTTGCAGGGCCGGGGTGACGTGGTGGCGTTCGGCGGAGACCCGGTCTCGCTCCTGTCGACGGGGGCCCTGGACACACTGGGCGAGGCGGTGGAGGCACGCCTGCGGGAGTTCCACGGTACGCGGCGCCTCGAGGGCGGGATGCCGCGCGAGGAGCTGCGCCGTCGCGTGTTCGGCCGCGTGCCCGACGGAGTGTTCGAGGCGGTCCTCGACGGCCTCGCGCGCGCGGGACGGGCCCGGGTCTCGGGCGACACCGTGGCTCTGGCCGGTCACGAGGTGCGATTCACGCCGGAGGAGGCGGCCGTGCGGGCCTCGCTGCTGGCCGCGGTCCGCGCCGCGGACCTGGCCGGCGTGGACATGGCGCATCCGCCCGCGGGGCTGGGCGCGGACTCCCGCCTCCTGGAGAAGATGGCCCGCGCCTTGGCCGCGGAAGGGGCGCTGCGTCGGGTCGGTGAGGCCGTCGTGGAGAGCAGCCGGCTGGACGCCCTCAAGGACGAGGTCCGGCGCCGCTGGCCGCCCGGCTCGCGCCTCGACGTGGCTGGCTTCAAGGACATGACGGGCCTCAGCCGTAAGTTCGTGATTCCGTTGCTGGAGTACCTCGACCGCGAGCGAGTGACCCGGCGCACGGGGGCCGACCGATTCGTGCTCGGCTGAGGCGGCGGCGGCCCCGGACACAACTTTCGTCTTCGAAATCCCGTATGATGGCGTGTTGGCTCCTCTCAGGGAGGGTGCCGTGGCGACCAGGCCTCAAACCATCCGCCGTACCGTCGAGCGCAGGAACAACGGTCTCCTCCGGGTGCCGTTCATCCGGCGCTGCGCCATCGCGTTCGACGACGGCACCTCCGTCAGCACGTTCACCGTCAACATCAACGTGCTCGGCGCCTACGTCGCGCGCGACCAGATGCCGCGGCTGGGCCAGGCGGTGACGATCACGCTGGCCACTCCGGGCAAGGACGTCCAGCTCGTGCTGCGCGGGACGGTCACCTGGCTCAACGCGCGCCAGCAGCATCCCGTGCACAGCCTGCCCCCCGGCTTCGGCGTGAAGTTCGACGAGCTCTCGCCCGAGGATCGCCGCTCCATCGAGGGCGTGGTCGACGACTACGCCCGGCGCAATCCTCCGACGTCCAGCAGCTAAGCTTTAATCTCAGGGGGGGCACTCACGCCTCATCAGGGTGGGCGTTCGCGACCCCCCCTGAAACCCCCCAGCGCTCACCGCCGCTGCGCGGCGCTGAGCTCCTGACTCGCTAGCCCATTACGAGCGCCACGGGCGCTTCCAGCAGCCGCCGCACCTCGGCCAGGAACTGCGCGGCCAGGGCACCGTCGATCACGCGGTGATCGGAGCTCATCGTCACCTTCATCCGGTGCCCGGGGCGGATGGCATCGCCGTCCACCACCGGCACCTTCCGCACCGCGCCCACGGCGAGGATCGCGCTGTCCGGGGGGTTGATGATGGCGGTGAAAGAGTCGACGTCGAACATCCCGAGGTTGGAGATCGTGAAGGTCGAGCCCGTGAACTCCTCGGGCTTGAGCTTCTTGTCGCGGGCGCGCGCGGCCAGGTCCCGCACCTCCTGCGCGATGTCCAGGATGGACTTCCGATCGGCGTTGCGGACGACGGGAGTGATGAGGCCGTCGGGAATGGCCACCGCGATGCCGATGTTGACGTCGGCGTGGGTGGCGATCTTGTCCCCGCCCCAGGATGCGTTGACCATCGGGAAGCGCGTGAGGGCCCGGGCGCAGGCTTTCACCACGAGGTCGTTGAACGAGACCTTGCCTTCCTCGAGCCGCTGGATCTGCTCGCGCAGGTCCACCGCCGCGTCCATGTCGACCTCGACCGTGACGTAGTAATGCGGGGAGGTGAACTTGCTCTCGGAGAGCCGCTTGGCAATCGTCTTCCGCATGTTCGACAGAGGCAGCTCCTGGCCCGGCGTGATCGAAGGGCCGGCGGGGGCGGGACGCGACGCGGGAGTGGACGGCCGCGCCGCGGGAGCGGCGGCGCCGGCGCGCGGGCCCGCCCACGATTCGATGTCGCGCTTGATGATCCGGCCGCCGGGGCCGCTCCCCGCCACCGCCGAGAGGTCGATGTTCTGGTGCGCGGCCATGCTGCGCGCGAGCGGGCTGGCCTTCACGCGGCCGCCCTCGCCACCCCCGCTGGCGCCGGCGGAGACGGTCGCCGGCGCGGGGGCGGGCTGAGGGCGCGCGGCCGGAACGGGCGGCGTCTTCGCGGCGGCCGCGGCGGACGCGGGCTGATCGGCCGGCGCCGCCTTCGCGGTCGCCTCCGCGGCGGCCTTGGCCGGCTCGGGGGCCGGCTCGGCGGCTGGGGCTTGCGCGGCGGCCGGCGCGGGGGGCGCGGCCGCGGCCGGCTTCGGCGCGCCGCTCGCCTTCGCGCCCTCCTTGGCGATGAGGGGCTCGATGTCTTCGTTGGGCTCGGCGATCACGCCGATCAGGGCCCCGATCGGGGCCTTGCCGCCGGCGGGGACGAGGATCTTGCGGAGCACCCCGCTGCCCAGGGCTTCCATCTCCATGTTGGCCTTGTCCGTCTCGATCTCGGCCAGCACGTCGCCCTGCTTGACGGCGTCTCCTTCCTTCTTCGTCCACTTGACGATGGTGCCCTCTTCCATGGTCGGGGAGAGCTTGGCCAGGACGACTTTGCTGACGGTCATGGTGTTGGCGATTCTCTCAGTCTTGTTAAGTCAGGGGGGGCACTCACGCATGAATGCGATGGGCGTTCGCGGCCCCCCCTGAAACCCCCCTCGCCCGGCGCCGCCGCTGCGCGGCGCCGCCGGTCTCTACGTGCCACTTGCCCACGCGCGCGCTGCGCGCC
>Ga0209382_10000952_pt1 | contig 46913 bp, 57 predicted proteins | sample SoiMetdeltSBSDD5_FD_187599 | JGI IMG/M metagenome (GOLD analysis project Ga0209382, IMG submission 187599) | Bulk soil microbial communities from a Populus tree surrounding site in Tennessee, USA - Soil MetaG P. deltoides SBSDD5 (SPAdes) (version 2) | ecosystem: Environmental > Terrestrial >...
GGTCTCTGATCCCGTTGGGGACGCCAACGCCTGTGAATCAATCAATCCCGAGAAGATCTGGCCGAGGTCGCCCACGCCCGGGAAGCGGACGGCCCGGCGCTCGTCCTGCGGAGTGAACACGAGCCGCCCCTGGAGCAGTAACCGCAGCATCCGCCGCGACTGGCTCGATTCCTCGGCCAGGACGGACCGCCAGTCATCGAGTCGGCGTCGCACCTCCGGCATCACCACGGAAATCGGAAGGTCGAGCGCGTGGGTCTTTCTGGTCGCCGCGTGGAGTTCCAGCCTAACGGCTTCGAGCCGCTCCTCGCGCTGCCGAATCGCCACCAACAGCGAGGACAAAGCGCCTCCGGCAGCAAGAGCGCCCGTCAGCCGCTCGATCTCGCCGCGCAACCGTCGCTCCTCAGCTTCAAGCTGACTCACTCCCGAGTCGCAGGGTGACACAATCAGCCGCACCTCAAGTTTCGCGAGGGCTCGCTCGAGCACCGCGGGGTTCAGGAGCTCGGTCCGAAACGCATCCAGCACTTCGCTGTTGATCAGATCCATCGGTAGCGCCTGTGCGGCATCTTCAGCCACATGAAGTCGTGATCAGGTTTGTATTCAGACCATCGCGCCGTCGCCGTAAATCCACAGCGCAGGGCGTGGACGGTCCGGTACACCGTGACGGTCGCAGGGAAGTCGGCCGTCTTCGGTGTACCGGTAAAGATCGCATCGTCCTGGCCGGCATAGTCCTGGGTCATCGCTGCCCGCGATCGCATGTAGTCGATCGACGTGACCGGCACGTACTTGCCGCCACGTTTGGAGAAATGCAGCAGCTTGTCGAGCGGATGAATGCCGCGCCGCGCGTTGTCGTAGAGAAGCAGCTCGAGCTCGAGCGGCGTGGCATCTTTTGGGTCCTTGGTGGTAGCCCCCGCGGGGATCCCGTTAAGCGCTGCCTGCCGTCGCCGCCTCGAACTTGGTGGCCTTGCCAGGCACGACTCGCCTACCGGGCACCATCGTCGCGGGCGTCGCGGCGTGAGCGTCCGCGCCGGGAGAGACCGTCGGCAATTTCAGCGGCATCTAGCGCGCAGCGCCGCCGATCTCACAGTAAGTGCGCGGACGGTTCGCTATTGACCTGCGCGGGTAAGTCCTTGTAAGGTCTTAGTGCTTGCCTGCCAAGAAGACATTCACATTTGCGATTCCCGACGAACAGAAGGCCGCTCTGGAAGATGTCCGAAGACGCGATGGGATACCGGAGGCGGAGCAGATACGCCGGGGCATTCAGATGTGGCTCGATTCCAGAACGGGCAAGCCCAAGACGGAGCGCCTGCGGGGGGCAACCCGCAAACGCTCCTGAGCACGTCAGCAGAAAACACCTGCCGATGGTGCCTGCCGGGCATTCTCGCACGGCAGCCCGCCGGCCTCAGTAGGTGCATAAGGGCACCAGGAGGCCCAACGATGTCCCTAGAGAAACGTGCGGCGATCTACGCACGCGTGTCCACGGTTGACCAAACATGCGAAAACCAGCTCGAGGAATTGCGGCGCTACGTCTCCGCTCGCGGCTGGAAACCGTTCGACTACGTAGACACTGGCGTTTCCGGCGCGAAGGAGCGCCGCCCCGCCCTCAACCGGCTCGTGGCTGATGCGAAGCGGCGGAACCTGGATGTCGTCGTCTGCTGGCGGCTGGATCGGCTCGGGCGCAACCTGAAGCACCTGATCACGCTGCTAAAGGAACTGCAGGTCCTCGGCGTTGACTTCGTCAGCTTGGCCGAAGGAATCGATGCAACGACCCCTGCGGGAAAACTTCAGATGCACATACTCGGTGCGATTGCCGAGTTCGAGCGCGCGAGGATCGCTGAGCGGGTGCGCGCTGGCCTCGAGCGGGCGCGGCGGAGCGGGACACGTCTCGGCAGGCCGCGGAATACGCCGTTGCCAATGAACGCGCCAGCGGGCGTTACGGTCCGTCAGGCAGCGGCCGCGTGGGGCGTGTCCAAATCGACGGCTGCGCGACGGATCAACGCTGGTGGTGCGCCGCCCCTTATGGAATAACTTGACGGTCGCCGTTGCCATTGGAGGTAATCGAGCATGGCCTATCGGAACGTCGAGGAGTTGTATCGGGCGATTCTGAACCGGCTCGCGCCGCCAGGCTACGCCGACACGTACGCCGACGAGTCGGCGTTCGAGGCCGATGTCTGGTCCCGCCTCGTGGAATTGCTTGGCCCGGATGCAACGCAGCACTGCCTAACGTCGCACACGCAGCGTCAAGGTCGTTCAGCCGCGGCGTGGGAAGCCTTCTGCAGAGAGACACGCGGTCCTGACGTGAATGTGCTGGGTAGCAACAACCGGCTCGACATCGTCGTGAGAAACGACACAGCGTCGATCGGGATCGAAGTGAAGTGGCTCGGCAAAGGCGGCGATCATGCAGGAAAGCTGACGCAGGGACTTGGGCAAGTGATGCTCGCCTTGGAGAATCGCGATCGGACCCTGCTGATGATTCATTGCGGCGGCGCCGACGACATCGATGAAGGTGATCGCCGGCGACTTCAGCGCGTTGCGGACAACATTTGCTTGGGCACGAAGACAGCGATCATTGTCGTTCCGTAGTGCTGGGACAAACCCATTCGATTAGGCGATGGCTTTCGCCCCGGTCTTCTTGCTCCGACGATCGTCGCAACGGCAGTGGGACAACCGGGTGTTTGTCTCAGTTTGCGAATCAACGTGGTGGTGCGCCCAGCCCGACTCGAACGTGCGACTTGGTGGTTCGTAGTTGCAGGGGTATTACAGTCAGCGGTTACCACCGAGTGCTACTAGCTGGAACCGAATGGCAGGAGATGGTGCGGTTTCGCACCACGTGCTACCGTTTCCCACCAGAGGGGGCACAGAACCGGGCACAGCGGGCAGAGTCACGGAGGGAGCCGGGTGTGAAAACGACTCGTCGAAGTCGCACGACGACGCACGAACTCGCAACTGCGTACTTTCGGCTTTTGGCGCCGGGTGTGTGGTCTATCCGTGGTGCCGGCGCGATGTACGGGGGTCCGAACGACATCCCTATGCATCCGAAGCTCGAAGCGATTTTGGGTGCACTCGAGGGCGACAACGTTTCAATCTCGGAGGAGTTGACTGGAAGTCCAGCGCACTGCCTCTCGTACACATTCTCAGCTCAGTTTGATGACGGCGGTCTGTCGGTCACAACGGGAAACTACTGGTTTGGTGAACGCGGTGGCGCGATCACCGGCGTGAAGGCTCTGAGCCGCATCATCGACCTTCTTGAAATGCGGGTCAGTCCGCAGACGGCTCGCGCCTGGGCACTACAGAACCACAGCAGCGCGAAGGGCCGGGGCAAGCGTGTAGCGAGGGTCCTCGCTGGTGGCAGGAAGCGCACGACACGGCGAAAACCCAAGCGATAGCCAGCTCCGACGACGCCGGTGGCGTTGTACCCGGCAGGATCCCTACCGGTTGGCGCCACGCGCACGACGGTCCGTGACGAAGGACGGAGATCCACAACCAGCTCCAACGGGGTCGGTCGAAGATCCCTGTAGGTCAGGGGCGAACACAGGCCAGGTGGTTCTTTCAACAACATCGACGGCCACCTCAGCCGACTTCGTTACTGTCGATACTTCCTGCCGGGATTTCACTCGAACGGGACCAAGTCGCCCCTATTCGCTGTTGTCGGTGGACCTGGAGCGACGACGGGCGAGAGCCTGTCCGCGACACGACAGGCGGCAGTGCCGTTGATTCCGCCGTCTCCGGGTGAACGCACGCCCGCAGCCCTCGCACCGCCACTCGCCAACGTTTTGCAACGCTTTCCCGGCGATCCATTCTGGAATCCGTTCCTAGTCGCCAGCCATTTCTATCGAACGACGTTCAGCAGGAAGAATGACGCGGCGAACAACAACGCACCGAGCACACTTCGTCTCTACTGTGCGACGTGACAAGACGGGCAGGTCGCGATCTGCACGAGTCTGTTGATGCGGTGCTGCTGCGCCCTGTATGGGGACATCTCGGCGTGACACTCTAGGCAACCCTGGCGCCGTTCAAGGACTACCCGGTGCGCCTTCTCGAAGTGCCAGTATCCACTACGCGGCTTCGCAATCAGCGCCGCCAGGTCATGGCACTTCACGCAACTGGTGCTATCGCGAGTGGCCAGACGCTGTGATGCTTCGGCCGAAAAGCCAGAGTCGATCCTCGGTATCGGCTGCTTCTTCAGCTCATTCAGTGCTGCCCTGGCGGCCCTGCGGCCCATGACGATACCCGGGCCGAGCCACACCCCTTCGAGCCCAGCCTTACCGTTCATACCCGCCACTCCCGTCAGTTCCCCGACGGCGTAGAGCCCTGGAATCGGCCGGTCGCGCGTGTCCACCACCTGGCAGGACAGATCAACCTTTACTCCGCCATTACTCTTACGTGTGAGCGGGAAGAATCGAACGGCATAGAAGGGCGCCTGCTGGATCATGCGGGGCGGAGTCAGGGCAGGGATCATTTGCCCTGCATATCGGCGGCTCGAAGGACCGAAGCGCCCAAAGTCGGTGTCATCGCCCTTTTCGACGAGTTCGTTATAGCGACTGACGGATTCCAAGAGCGCTCCGTCGGGAAGCCCTGTCTCGTCCGCCAAGCCCTTGATCGAGGGAGCGGTTTTCACAAGCTCTCGGTTGTCGAAGATCAACCGCTGTATCGTGCCGAAGTCGCCCCAGTCTGTCCCCGACACCCAGAAGAACGGCTTGGTCTGCTCGTCAAAAATCGCCCAGTATGTCGCACCTCTTTGCTTCAACATCGCGGGAAGCGAGAACTTCGGACTGGCGAGTTCATTGACGAATCGCTTACCCTCCGTGTTCACCCACATGGAACCGGTGCTGCGGGCTTGCAAGCCCCGTGACTTGTCCTCATGGCGTGGGTCTGGTATTCCAAAAGGGTAGTTCCACTGATAGTCCATGTGGGAGAGCGCGGCGCCAGCCTGCTGCGCCAAAACGTGCCCTAACCCGACGGAGTTCACGCCAGAGCCTAGGAGGATGCGATCGGGAAACTCAAGACCTTTGGGCCAGTATTCGCGCAGGAGCTGGAGATTACTTTGGAACCCGCCCGTCGCAAGGATGATCGCCCGTGCCCGGAATCGTCGCTCCTCACCGGTGCGCAAGTTCCTAGCCCGGACTCCAGACACGCGACTGCCTGTATTGGTGAGGGCGGTCACCTGTGTGTTCCAGGCGAAGGTGATGTTTGGGTGCCTCACGCATTCGCGGTAGAGGGGACTCACCAGCCCCAAGCCGCGTCCTTGAGCGTCGTGAAATCGCGGGACGCTGTTTCCGGCCGGCTGACGGAGCTTAGAGAACACGACTCCCATGTTCGTTAGCCAGTCGTATACTTCATGGCGCGAATTGTTGACGTAATAGCGAACCCATTCGTCGCTGACGTCTTCGCCCCACTGCGTGAAGTCTTTGTAGGCGAGCTCCGCGCTGTCCTTTACCTCGGTCGATTGTTGGAGCGGTGTTCCAACCATGGAAACGCCGCCCTCGGACATTACGGCATGTCCCCCAAAAACGGAGGACATCTCGATAACTGTCACCGAGGCGCCGCCCCTCGCTGCTTCGAGCGCGGCGGAAAGCCCAGAAATACCTGCACCGACAACCAAAACGTCAGCGCTTGTGAGCGCATCTTGAGCGCCGCCAGTCGTACTCGGACGGCTCGCGGGAGCGATCAAGAATGTCGCCGTCATCAGTAGGCGAAAACGACGAGTGGTCCACATTATCGGCATCCTCACGGGTCAGCGCGCAGACTCCTGCAGGATCGGCATGAGGACGAGCCCGAGGCTCGGGAACGCCCTGTCACCAAGGCAACGCCGACATGTTTGCGGCTTCAGCAGCGCGCAGAAAGTGGTGCAGCCGGCGACAATGGGGGCAGCGGAGTCTAGCACGCTTGCGCGTGTTGTCGCCGGCGCCGCGGCTTACGGACCGCGCTACAAGACGGTCAGGCCCTGATGGCATTTTCGGAGGCGCAGCGGCGCGGTTTCGGAAGCGTATTGCCGCTTGGTTTTCAGCCGCCGACTCGGAACGCCCTGACGCCGCCCGCGGAGACCCACGAGATGGCTAGCTCTGACGACGCCGGTGGCGTTGCGGCTATGGCCACTTCCTGCGTTGCGACATCGTTGGTGACCTCCTGCTCGCAGCCGAGGAGGTTGCGCGCGAGGCTGTAGACCTTTGCCCTGGGAGCACAATCTGGTTGGCGTCCGGGGCGGTCAGGGGCTTCGGCCGTGTTGTTCTTCCACGATGCGAGGACGCTCTCGTCACCTTCGGCCTGGCCCCGGACCGAACGGGAGACGATCTCGGGGAGCGCGGCGGGCGGCGGGCCGCGTTCGTGTCCCGCACGCCGGGCGGGGGCGGCCGATCCCTTCCTCGAGGAGTCCCTCGGCCAACCAGGTTAGTCGGCATCGAGCTCCTTCTCGGCGGGCGGCTCGTCAAGCCCGGCGAGATAGCCCGCGTGATCAAACTGCACCTCCAGGACCTTGCTTTTCAGCTTGCCCGCGGCGATCGCCATGAGCTCGGTGGCCTTCAGCCCGTCGGAGTGCTGCACTTCGAGTTGCCCGTCCTTGTCGATTCGCCAGCGGCAGGCGAGCTGCAGCGACTCCGGCCATTGGTGGAACGGCAGGAGCTTGCCGCCGTCATCGTAGGCGTCGGCGAGGTTCGCGCGGGCCCGCAGCGCGATGAGCGCCAGCGCTTCGTCGGCTTCCATTTGCAACGCCTGAAAGCGCTCAGCGCGCCGACGGTCGATCGCCGCGCGGACCTTGACCGTTCTCAACATCCTCCAACCCAGACTCGCGGCCGACGAGGCCTTCACGATCACGGGGGCCATGCAGGCTTGGTAGGCCTTGGTCGCGTTGCCGCCGCTCAACACGTAGGCCTCGACGAAGAGCCGCTCGCGCGGGCCCAGGCCCTCGGCGTCCGCCGCGCGCTTCCCTTGCTTGGCTGCGCGCGCCAGCGCCAGATCCGGCCGTCGGGAAGGCGACGTCATGGCGGTGCCCCTGCATTCACTGATGCGCGCCAACCGACCAAAACGAAAGGCGCGGGGCCGGTCGCTGCGCGCGTTACTCAGCAGCCAGTGCCGAGCGGTCGAAGTGTCTCACAATCACCTGTTTTTGTGACACGCTCGCAGGCCATGCACGCACATCTGCCCGAGCGAAAACGACTTACCGATGCGCGCTGATCCGAGCGCGTCCCTACTGCGGAGACTCTTGCGGGAAGCGGTGGGCCTCGTCAGCACACCTCTCGCTGCGCTAGGCCGGACGGCACTCGGGGTCAGCCGCTCGGTCGTGCTCGGTGGCGGCTGTCACGCAAACCCCTCTCGACGGGGCCGGAATCCGACGCGAATTGCTTAGTGATTTCACGGTCGCGGCGAACCCGTGGCACGCAGACCACTTGGTTATGTGACACAGACCGATGTCGGGGGCGTCCGGGTGCGGTAGGTTCCTCGGTGCGAGTGCCCCCGGCCCCAGCGGCCACCCTGCGAGCCTCAGACAGGGACGGACTTGCCTTCACAATCGTCTGACTTTGCCGATAAAGGTCTGCCGCCTCGATGCATAGAGGCACACGTTCACGAGGACGCTGAAGATCCCTTATCCGGCGTGATTTGGATCACTGTCCGTCTCGCCATTCATGTGTTACAAGTCCCTGCCTCAACCATAAGTGCTGCGCTGAAACGAGCAAGACCAAAGGTCGGATGTCGGCGGAGCTGTGGGTTGACTAGCAACTACTGCCTCCAGGAACAGAGTGAACCATGATGACTCACCGGCTCACAGCACGTTGCGTCGTCGCCCTCGCGGCATCCCTCCTCCTCGCGCCCGCGTCTGCGTTGGCCCAGGCTACAGTGGAGACGGTCGTGGCCTTGCCTCGGCCCCCACTCGGGGGGGTGACGCAGGGATCCGATGGGGCCTTGTACGGCATCGGCGGCTTCTCTACCAGCACGGACGGCGAGGTGTTTCGGGTCGCGGCGGACGGCACGAAGACCGTGCTGCACGAATTCGATGTCCCCTCCATCGGTCCGGGCGCGGGCCGTCTCGTCGAGGGGGTGGACGGCAACTTCTATGGGTTCGCCATGGGTGGGACGTCGGCGGACCCCCGGTTCTGCGCCCCCGGCCTCATTTTCAAGATTAGTCCCATGGGTGACTTCTCGGTCTTCCACACGCTCGCCGCCTTCGATCCGGCAAACGGCAGTTTTCCGGAAGGGTATGTCGGATATGGTGAGAACGTGTGTACTGTGCCCGTCTTCTGGTCCTCGTACGGCCTCGTTCGCGGCGCCGACGGGCATCTCTACGGCGCGCTCCCGGGAGGCCAGTTCGGCCAGGGCGTGTTCTTCAAACTCACGATGGCGGGGGAATTCACCGTCATCACCCACTTCAAGATCGACAGACTCGGCCCCACCGGACTCCGGCTTGGGAACCCGACAGGGCTGACACTCGGCAGCGACGGACACTTTTACGGGGCGCTCGGGGTTGGGGGCGCGCTGTTCCGGGTCACGATGGCCGGCGCATTGACCGTCTTCGACAATTCCGACCTGGTCATTAGGCCTCCGGCCGAAGGCAACGACGGCTACTATTACGGGTTCACCCGGGGCGTCGGACCCTGCGAACATTTCTACCGCCTCACACCAGCCGGTACCTACACTCGAATACTCACGGTGCGGGGGGACGGCGCCACGTGCCCCGACGGGTACGAGTTCTCCGCCGTCACCAAAGGCGCCGATGGAAACTTCTACGGCGTTGCCCAAGGCGGGGGGCTGGCATACGGCACGGTGGTCAAGGTCAGCCCCGCAGGGGCGTTGACGGTCTTGCATTTCTTTCATGGGCTCACCGACGGCTACTACCCGACCAGCCTCATGACCGCCTCGCCTGGCGTGTTTTTCGGGACCACGATGGGCAACGGGGGCAGTTTGCTCTTTCGCTTGACCGTCCCGCCCGATAATCGCGCCCCGGTGGCGACGGACGATACAATCACCGCCCTGGAAGATACCCCTGCGAGCGGGACGTTGAAGGCGAGTGATGCCGATGGCGACGCGTTGACCTACCGCCTCGTCACCGACGGGACCAAGGGATCCGTGGTCATCACGAATGCCGCCACCGGAGCCTTTACCTATACGCCCAACGCCAATCTCCACGGCACCGACACGTTCACCTTCTTGGTCAATGACGGGACCGTCGACTCGCTCGTTGCGACCGAGTCGGTGACCATTATGCCGGTCAACGATGCCCCGGTCGCGGCTGACGGCCTCGCCTCCGTGACGGCGGGCGGATCGGTCACCGGCACGCTCGTCGCCGCGGATGTGGACGACGCGAGTGTGACGTATGTGCTGGTGACGAACGGCACGAAGGGGACCGGCACGATCACCGATGCCGCGACCGGGGCCTACACGTACACGGCAACGGCAGGCTCGAGCGGCACCGATACGTTCACCTTCAAAGCGAACGACGGCGGCCTCGATTCAAATGTGGCAACAGAGACGGTCACGATCACGCCCCCATGCGCGACTGACATCTCTGCTTCCGTTGCCGTCACAATTTCGGCGGCGCCGAAACTGAATAGAAAGACCGGCCGTTACACGCAGAACGTGACACTAAAGAACAATGACGGCGCGACGGCGGGACCAGTGTCCCTGGTGCTGGATGGTCTCAGCGCGAATGCGACATTGTTCAATGCGACGGGAACAACGGCGTGCGCCGCATTGTCGGGTCGCCCCTATATCAACGTGAATGTGGGGTCCGACGCCGTGTTCAGTTCGCGTGAAAGGGCGACGGTCACATTGGACTTTAGCAATCCATCGGGGCAGCCGGTGACGTATACCGCTCGCGTGCTGGCTGGTGCTGGCACGCGATAAATCGTTGGCGACGGGTGAAGAGCGCATCAATCCTGGCCTCGATCCTCACCGAGTCGAGGCTGGGCGGATGCGGCTCTGCCACATCATTGGCGGACACCCGGTAGTCGACGGCCAAGAGAAGGCCGTGACTAATTAAGGCCGGTAGCGGGCTTCGCGCGCTACATGGCGATGGCCGACGCGGCGCCGGAGCGGAGCCTGTGTGAGGGCCCGCCTGTTGCCATTGCTGAGAGGTGGCCAGACCCACCGGCAGAACAGGCAGCGGCGCGGCTCCTCGCGATCGGCTCTGATTTAGGCTTCAGCTGCGTCAAAGACGGGCCAATCCGCAACGGGAGCGCGAGATACGCACGAACCGCGATTGGCTCTCGTGCAAGACACCACCGACGGCCGCACTCGACTATGGAATCACCACAGGTGCGAAGTACTTCGGCACGACGACCTTGGTGTCAGGCGACGCGGCTTTCACTTCCGCAAGAAACGTCTGCAGCCGCTGAACAGCGGCGTCCTGCGCGACATCGTACGTGACGTTGAAGCGATCCCAGTGTGTCGGGAGCACCATGCGCGGATTGCCCAATGCCCGCAGGAGCCTGGCGGTGGACTGATAAATCTCGCGTCGCTCCGGCATGGCTCCAATCAGTGCGACATCGGGCCGAAGCCCTTCGATTTCGCGCTCGATGTAGTTCATGGACCCGAACGTCAGAATCCCCGTGCGCTGGCGAATCCTCCGCGACTGACAAAAGTCTGCCGCCTACCTGCTTAGACGGGCGCCATCCACACCCGAGTTGAACATAGTCTTCCTCTTGGGCCGACAACCTATCGGAATCCTCGCGATCACGGGCGAAATAGTGATCTGAATCATTACCTCGGGGATGCGGAGCTACGTAGACTCGGCGCACACTTACAGGAAGAGATCGCTTCTTCCAAGCCAGATTGGACCGCAGGAGGCGCCATGCGTATCGACGGGCCTGTGTTCACAGTTCAATCGCGTCGCGGCGGTGCCCTTCAGTGTACGAGTCCCGCGAAACACCCGGAATTTCCCGGCGACTTCAAGGCGACGGCGCCGGAGAATGGCGCGGCCCGGATCGACTCGTCCGTCAGTGGGTTGGGGCCGGCCCTTGGATCGTCGCGGCGGCGACGTTTACCTGCTGAGAAGGAGATCGTTATGCATCGGACCGTTCCAGAATCGCGGCGCCCAATCCTGATCCTGCTGCTCGTGCTTTTCCTGGCCTCCGTGCCGAACGTCGCAATGGCCGCGACGGCGGTCGACGACTGGAGCGCGATAGGCAACCAGGCAATTGTCGTCAACGCGGCTCGGGCCGGAACCAGCAACATCGACTTCGCGTACATGTTCATCGCGATTTACGACGCCGTGAATGCGATCGACGGCGGCCACACAGTGTTCGCCGTGACGCCGACGAGTCCGACAGCGGGCGCCTCGCTGGAAGCCGCGACCGCCGCCGCGGCGTACACGATGCTCAAATGGCTGTTCCCGACACAGGAAGCGTCCTACCTCACGCCTACGTACAACGCTTATGTGGCGGCGCTTCCGGCGGCCGGAAAAGCCGCGGGCATCGCCGTGGGCACGGAAGTCGGGAACGCGCTGATCGCGCAGCGGAACGGCGACGGCCGCAATGCAAGCGTGGCATACACATTCCAGACCGGGCCTGGTCAGTACCAGGCAACGCCCGGCGGCGCGCCGACACCGGTGACTCCGTGGCTCGCACAGATGCGGACGTTCGCGATCGAGGACTCGACGCAGTTTCGCGCGCCGGCACCGCCCGATCTGCACAGCGGCCAGTGGGCGAAGGATTTCAACCTGACGAAGGACTATGGTGCCCTGTCGGGCTCGATCCGTACGGTCGAGCAGACGGAAAACGGCCTGTTCTACGCCGAAAACCCGGGGCAGCAGATCAACCGGAACGTTCGCCGCGTCGCGACCGATCACAATTTGTCGCTCGTCGACGCCGCGCGCTTTTTCGCGCAGGTGTACGTGTCGATCGCCGACGCACAGATGACGACCTGGAACTCGAAGTACTATTACAACTTCTGGCGGCCTGTGACGGCGATTCGCGCCGCGGACACCGACGGAAATCACAAGACGGACCTCGATGCCGGCTGGCTTCCGCTGGTTCTCACGCCGAGCCATCCCGAGTATCCCGCAGCGCACCCGACGGTCACCGGCGCGTTTGCGTACGCGATCGGCGAATTCTTCGGCACAAAGAACGTGGACGTTACGTTCACTAGCACGTCGGTCACGCCGGGCGTGACGACCGAGCTTCACGTCGACAACATCGACGACATCGTCGAGCACGTGATGGCAGGACGCATCTACGGCGGGATGCACTACCACACGTCGACACTTGAGGGCAGCAAGATTGCGCGAAAGGTCGCGCACTACGTCTCCTTACATTACTTTCTGCCGGTGAAGTAGTCAGCACGGGGCGATTGGTTTATAGTCCCTGTAGGTGGCGCTTGAAGCCAATCGCCCCAATCAACGCGTTCGTCATCGCTTGTGGCGCCGCGTCCATCGTCCCCTGCGACAAGGTTTAGAAGGGTGGGCCGTGGCCTTAGGGAGGCGCTGAAGCCTTAGCCCAGCGCGAACACGGCTGCGAGACCGATCACCCAACGACCGGAGGCGTAGGCCACGACGAATCCCCCCACGCCAATAGAGGCCCAGACGAGCGCGAGCACTGCCGCCACGACGCGATTGATAGGTCCGAGTTTGGATGGCATTGGGGGGAACGGGCCGGGGGCAACGCCCCCGGCATCGCCGAAGAGTCTACGCGCCAACGCGGCTAGCGGGCCCCACCTCGCACCGGCCATATCGCAAAGTCCCGGTTCTTATCACTGGTGCCGATGCCGCCGAAGTTAAAGCTCGCGGTCCAGCCATAGAGCGGGTTGACATCAAGGGAGGAGTTCGACCAATGGATGACCGGAGCCACGCCCGCGAACGATGAGGGCCCGCTGTTAAAACACGCTGTCCCCGCGTCGTTCGTCAGCGTAGGGCCACCCGAGCCTCCAAGCGTGCAACCCAGATCAGCCGCAGCCGCCTTCGTCGCCACCCACTCCTCCTTCGTCGGCAACCGCCAGTCACCTGGCGACGATCCGTCCGTCAGCCCGCAGTCGCCGTTCTTCAAGCCCGCAGCGGCCTGATTCGCAGCAGCATAACGAGCCGCACCCAGGCAGTCCGCCTGCTTCAGCCAGATCAGCCCCGTCACCATGTCGGTCACCGTGCCGTTCCCGCAATCGACGTAGCGGTGGGTATCGTCGAAGCACGGTCCTGCGGGGCGCGTGGCGTCCTGGCCGTTGGTCCCGTTCGTGCCTGCTGCGTGGATGAGCGCTGCCGAACTGTCGAGCTGTCTCACCGAGTCGGCGGGCGAGCCTTCACAGCGAACAACCCTAGCGGCCTCGGCCCGCCCTATACTTGTCGGCAAAAAGTGCGGTCGTAGTCATCCTGGAGAACCGAGATGCTTCGGACGTCACTGGCGCGCTCACTTGTCACGCTGGTCCTGCTTGCGCTGCTCGCGCTCGGCCCTGGCGTCACGGACGCACGAGGTCAACCGAAAGCCTGTGGCTCAGATGTCCGCTCCATCGAGGTCAATCGGACAACGCTCCACTACTTCGAGTGCGGCGAGGGTGAGCCGATCGTGTTCGTTCACGGCACCCTCGGGGATCTGAACGTTTTTCGAACGCAGGCGCAAACGTTCGCAACTCGCTTCCGGGTCATCTCCTACAGCCGGCGGTATCACCCGCCCAACGCGCCACCTCAGACTCAAGATGTCGATGCTCTGAGCACTCAAGCGGCCGACCTTGGAGCGCTGGTCAAGGAACTGAAGGCCACTCCAGCACATCTCGTTGCGCACTCCCACGGCGCGTACGTCGCGCTCGCGCTGGCAGTGGACCATCCCGAACTCGTCAGCAGCCTCGTTCTCGGCGAGCCGCCCGTCCTCCCTCTCCTCTCTCGCACGGCCGTGGGAGAAGCCATGAGGCAGTCGTTGCTCAGACGGGTCGAGCAAGCGCGGAAAGCGTTGGAGAGCGGGAATCGCGAGGAAGGTCTGCGACTATTCGCCGGACCTGGCTCTTTCGACAACTTCCCACAAGCCGTACGAACGGAGTTGGTGGAAAAGCAAGCACCAGCGCTCCGATTGCACGTGACCGAGTTGTCCGCCCTCCCTCCCCTCGACTGTGGGGATCTGGGGAAGTTGAAGCTCCCGACGCTCTTGGTGACGGGAGAGCGAAGCGCGGCGATGTTCCTCCTCATCACGGCGGAACTCGAAGGCTGCCTCGAAGGTGAGTCGCATGTGATGGTGCCGGAGGCAGGACATGGGATGCACGCGGACAACCCCACCTTCTACAATCAGACTGTCCTGGCGTTCCTGCAGCGCCGCTAGCTCGGGCACGCACGGACCACAGGCGCGACCTCGAACGGCCTGCCCCTAGAGCCAGGGCTCTCGACGCACGTCACGATGTTCGATCTGGAGTGCTCCGCCACACGCACTCGCTGTCGGTGAGGGGGGCGATGAAGCCGATGCACTTCTGGACCTGTGGACGACGCTCCGCGGTCGCAACGACTCGGCGGACGCCGTCGCCCACGTAGCCGACGCTTACCAGAGGCGCACCGGACAACAGCCTGACGGCGAGTGCTAGGCCGCGGTCCACAGCTCGGTGAGCAGCGCCGCCTGCCCCAGCACCGTCTGCGTGGCCTTCTCCTGCTTGTCCGGCGGATAGCCGTGCTTGCGCAAGATCCGCTTCACCAGCACGCGCAGTTGTGCTCGCACGTTCTCGCGGATCGTCCAGTCAATCGTCACGTTCCGCCGCACCGTCGCCACCAGCTCGCGCGCGATGGTCCGCAGCGTCTCGTCGCCGAGCACCTTCACCGCGCTGTCGTTCGTCTCCAGCGCATCGTAGAAGGCCAACTCGTCGTCCGAGAGACCGAGTGACTCGCCCCGCGCGGCTGCGGCCCGCAGGTCTTTTGCCAGCCCGATCAACTCCTCGATCACCTGCGCCGTCTCGATCGCCCTGTTCTGATACCTCCGCACCGCCTGTTCCAGCAGATCCGCAAACGACCGGCCCTGTACGACGTTCCGCCGGGATCGTGACTTGATCTCGCCCTGCAGCAACTTCTGGAGCAACTCCACGGCGAGGTTGCGGTGCGGCATCTCCCGAACTTCAGCGAGGAACTCGTCGGAGAGGATCGAGATGTCGGGCTTCGCGAGTCACGCGCGCGATCGCCTGCATCAGGCCATGCCCGCGCATCGGCTTGTCGAGGTACATCGTGTGAAGCGACGGTGCGTCGAAGCCGGTCAGCCAAGTGCGCGGGGGTTCCTCAAGGATGCGTCGCATCAGATGCAGGGATGCCACGACCCGGCGCCATTCGGCACCACCGCCGAAGGTCCGCTCGATCGCCGCCACGGCCTCCTGGATCGCCCGCACGGCCTCCCGGCCGGACACGCCACTGCTCACGATTCATCTTGGAGAACGCTGGAGGTGGGACTGCCGTTTGGTTAATACCAATGGAAGTCTGGCGCATGTAGGCAGACCGCTGTACAGGATCATCGATGGCGAAAGAGAAGAGATGTTCTGATTCCGAGTGTGACGCGACCCCTCGACAGTCCCGCGGAAATGCCAGACGGACGGACTTCGGTCTGGTCCGCTTGCGGTAATCGGTAGCTCTACTGTGGGGGGCACGGCCAATGAGCTGGTGTCGGCCGGCTGTGCTCGCGGCTCCCCTGAACACCGTCGTAAGCTCGAGGCATGCCCGCACCCGCGCCGTCGCAGAAAGACGTTGAGGTGCTCCTCTTGGTGCTCCTTATCGCCATGCTTGGCTTCATTCTGTACAGGACTCTGACCTAGCTTCGCCCTTGCTTGAACACGTACGCGTTGCCAGATCAGTTCGCGCACATGTAGCAGGTGCGGCTCGGGTCGGACGATGACTGACCGAGTGACCATCGTGCCGTACGATCCGGCTTGGCCTCGCCGATTCGTTGTACGATCCCGCCCCGCATGAATCCCACACGTCAGCGCGAATTTTGGAACGGCAACGGGTCCGCCTCGGTAACGTCTGGACCCTTCAGAAGCGCAACCACGTCGTGCAGTGCATGCTCTTCACGCATCAACTCGGTTGGGAGTTCCGGCTTGAGGTCGGCGAGTTGTTCATGACGCAGGTCTGCAAATCAGATCGAGAGATCGAGGACGTCTTCGCCGGGTGGAGGGACGCGATGATCCAGAAGGGATGGACGTGATGAAGGCTTTCAGCCCAGAGCGGACCGAATGAGCGCAGCAGACTCGGTGCCCTCATTCACGCCGTACGATTCTGCTGGGGCGGAGGCCCTGCTAACGGAACTCCGGACACTCACGACGTTCGAGCAGGTTGCGGATTGGGATCGGCGGGCCGCGCTCGTCTTGGAACACATCCAGGCGTATCTCGCGGACCTTGACTCAATCGGGCGACGCGTGAACGCACTTGAGCGGCAGGCGGTGGATGAGCACAGCCAGCGATTCTTTTTGCGGCGCCTTACGGGACCATCACCCGCAGTTGCAGCGGCTCACAAATGGAAGACGGAGGCAGCGGCGGGTCAGGAAGCCGCGACCCTTCTCTCTGACCGCCTCCAGGCTGGGATCGACCAGACACCAAACTCTCGCGACGATCAAGCGGAGATGGTACGCGCACTCAAGCTGGCGAAAAAGGAACTCGCGCTCCAGAAGCAAGAGGCCGGAGAGGCGCTCCGCCAAATTCGTGTCGACGCACGTCAAAAATCGGCGCAGATCGACACCGGTTTGGGCGCTGCTCTTATGGGCGCCAGTGGTCGTCGGTACCAGCGGATGGCGCTCAGGCTTGAAAAAGAAGCCGCCGTGAAGCCTCACGAAAGCGTGAAAGCTCTGATCGAGCGGCAGATATTGGCCATCGATCGCATTATTCAATGGGTCGAGCGCTTCAAATGAACACGACTCCGTGAAAAATACGAGGCCGTGCGTCTCGATCTCCGGACGACGCGGGCCGTGAGATCACGCCGCAATCCCTGAGAAAGTCGCCTTTGGGGACGCCAGCATTCGACACCCGTCCGGCTCAGTCCGGCGCGTCGCGCTTGTTCTGCCGGCGCATGGCTAGCTCCCACAGCATGCCGACGATGACGAGCAGGCAGGACACCACCAGCACTGTTTGGCTCCGCCACCCGAAGCCGGGGGCATGACCCAGTTGAAAGAGATCGGCGCCTCCTGATAGGACCAGCAGGAGGACTCCGCCGATGACGATCAGGCCACGCCCCATGACGATCCCGAGGAAAAAACACATCGCGCCCACATAGACACCGATGATCTGCCGCCAGCCGAACCCTGACCGCCCGGCAATGGGGAGACGATCGGCTAGGAGCGTCAGCAGGATCAGCAGCGCGCCGGCGTAGGTGAGGAGCTTCGCGATGTGGCTCTTTATTGCGCGGAGGTTGCGTTGTTCTTCGGACAGCCGCCGCCGCTCGCATTTCGTGCACACCCAGCGCCGGCTTCCGTCGGGACTCGTAGACGTCCCGGGTTCGAAAGATTGCGAGCCGCACACGGGGCACTCTAGAGCCATCTACTGAAAGAAGGGCAATGCTAACCCCATTTTTGACTTGCCGAGCAATTCGTTCTCAGTATCCGGAGTCGAGGCTCTTTACCGAGTGCCGTCATGCGGCGAAGCCGAGCGAAACTCGAAGGCGGCTTATTGATCCGATGAATCCAGCAATCTGGTTCCAACTCGCGATGCTTGGGGACGCCAGCTTTCGGCTGACGAATACGCGCGAGAGCAGCACGTTGAGAATCACGCGGCAACAGTGCCGCACACGTCGCACCCCAGCCTTACCGCAGCCCCCGTGTCTGGTTGGGGACGCCACATCGGGAGGCTGCCTGGGACCGAGGACCGCAGCACGAAGTCCGATCACGCTGCAACCCCCGAAAATCGAGACTCCACCTTGTCGCGAAACCGGTTGGGGACGAATCCCATTTCACGTAAATCGCGGTCGCCTGCTCCAGCAGGCGCCCGTAGTCACCATCGAGCGTGTCGTCTGGGCCGATCTCGGTGTTGATGACCTCCGGCATCCACGCGGGTCGTGGCTGGGCCGGGACCACGATACCTGTAAACAGCTTGTCGAAGCGAGTCGGGGCGCCGGGCACCGCGAACTTCGAGGTACACGAGCACGCCGCGGCAGCGCTTCGCTCGATGCCTCTGATCTCTCCCCGCGGCGACGGCGACGAGGAAGCCCCCATCCCCAGCACGCTCCCCCGTGCCAGGCAGCGAAGTGATCGTGGGCCAGCCCCGGTGGGAGCTCGTTGTACCTCTTAAGCGCGCGAAGCGGGTCGTTTCGTCTGGCGCTCGTCCCCCGGGCCAGGCCGTCCCCCGGTGGGGGCGATCTCCGAATAGCTGATGGCTGGATAGCTGGAGGGGGCCCCGATCGGGGCGGCCCGATGTAGCCCCCAGGTGGGCTACGTCGCAGGATGTCCGTGATTGCTCACAACAGGGCCGCGCGGCCCTCCATCTTGGTGAGAATCGGATTTCGCCTGCCGGTTTCAATTCCGGCATTGACCCGCGGCGCGCCTCGAAGGCGTGCTCGGCCTATCAGGGCGCTTCGCCCAAGTCGACGCGGCACGTCGTCTGCACGTTGACCTACGCGCGCGTCCGCCACGTCGTTCACTGCCGGACAGGTGCGGCACTCAGCGCGCGGTTCCGAAATCCTCCATGACCAGCCTCTGCCTCACCATCCGTCTCGTGACGGTCCTCATCACATGCGCGCTTCCTGCTGTCGCATCGGCACAGCCGTGGCTCGAGGCGCATAAGGCCGGCGAGTACGCGAAGGCTGCCAATCTGCTGCACGAGATCGTGAGTGACGAAGCGACTGTGCTTCGGGGCGGTGATCTCGGGGTCCTTCGTCTCCTCGCGCAGATGTACAAGGATGGTCTGGGGGTGCCGCGCGATCCCGTCGGGGCATGCTCGCTGGCGCAGGACGCTCAGATGGCGGCCCAGATGAATCCATGGACGCGCCCGATGGTGACGATGGACGACGTTCGTACGTACCAAGCCTTCCAGAAAGAGGCAGAGGATTTTTCCGCCGCACTATGCGGTGCGCTCTCCGGTTCCGATCTCCTGACGGCCTCGAAGTCGCGCGGCGGATGCTACTCCTTCGGCATGCCCGAAGAGACGATCTTCCTTGGCACCCATTTCGTACGAATCAGCCGTGCGGGTATCGTGCTGGCGAGCACGCCGGAACGGGACATGGGTGGGCTTTTCGGTTGCTACCTTGCGATCGCGCTGGTTCGCGCAAGGACGATCGATGTGCCCGAGAACGCCCCGGCCTCGATCGCACCCCGGCACTTCATCGAGCTGTTCGCGTGGAGACGCAACAACGTCCCGGCGGGAACCGACGGTACGTTCACATTGGGCTGGCAAATATTCGAGATCCAAGGGAAGGAAATGCTGCCGCGGCTCCCCGAGATCATTCTCGCCGCATCGTCGTCGATCCAGGAGGGCCTTCCGGCGGGTATCGAGGCCCGTGTGACGTTTCAGATGGTGCGATCTGGCCACGTGCTGTGGCGAGTCGAGGGCGCGCCCCCGAGGCGGGGGTGGCTCATGCTCCCCGACACAAAGGAATCGCGATGATTTCCCGATGCTGGCTGGGTCTCGTGCTCGTGGTCGCCGTCTCGATGGCGGATCCCCTCGCAACCGAGGCGTGCTCCTGTCCAAGCAGCGGTCCACCACCCTGTCAAGCGGCATGGGCCGCCGACGCGATCTTTTCGGGGACGGTGCGCTCCATCGACGTGTCGAAGCAGTTCAACGGGGACAACCGAGCCCGCGAGACGGTCATTCAATTCGAGGTCGAACAGCGGTTCCTGAACGTGCCATCCGGCCCGGTGGAAATCGTCGACGACGAATCGTCCTGGTGCAACTACCGCTTCACGCCGGGGACGAAGTACGTGGTTTACGCGCGGCGGAGCGACGATGGTCGCCTCACGACCGACAAATGCTCAAGGACCAAGCCGCTGGCCGAGGCTGCAGAAGACCTGAAATACCTCTCGGCGCTGCCGGCCGCCGGCACGGGCGCGCGCGTGTATGGCCGGATCAACGAGTGGGTGCATCATCCCGCCGACGACCACGGCGTCGACTACGGTCCGCTGGAGAACATCACGGTCAGCATCTACAGTGCCTTCCTGCCGGGCACCGCAGTTACCAAAGACGCGACGGTCTTCGACCTGAAGCCCGGCGACCGCGCGGACGTTGGAGTCCTGCGGCTTACCAGCCGGTGACGCTGCACGCGCGCCCCGGCGACCAGAGTGCATTCAAATGTCTCGCTCCCGTCGAGCGTGCTACGGCGGGCGCATGTCTGACGCCGTCGCCACCTGCCGCCCACAAAACACGCACCTCTTGAGTCGCGCCTTCTTTTCGAGACGACACCGTCAGCGCGGTTGTGGCCCCTCGGTTTCCGTGCCATCCTTCAGCGGTAAGGCCAGCACCGATGCGACCCGCGTCTATCACGGCGTTCGTCGTGGCGTTCCTTGCCCTATCGGCCGTCGCTGACAAAAGTGCGATGTTCGTGGGACTGTCACTCGTGAGCCCGGACAGGCCTCGAAGCGTCACCGGCACCATTACCGAGTGGCACGCTGGGGAATCCATCGCGGTCGGTAGTGAGCAGAATCCACGAGGCTTCCCGTTGGCTTTACGGCCCAGTACCGTGTACGAGGGCGACCCCAGCACCATCAACGTGGGCGTCCGTGTGACCGTCTGGTATCGAAACGTGAGCGAACGCCGCCCGGTGGTGGAAAAGGTACGGGTGCTCGACGGCGTCGTGCCCCGGTAGGATTAGCCGGCTATGAGAGCTGCCCTCTACCCGACGCTCGGGCTCGTCGCCCTGTTCGCCATAGGAGGCTGCCAGCTGGCGCACGATCTGTTGCCTCGGACGCACACCTCGTCCCGGTCGCCCGATGGACGCTACGTGGCCTTCGTGCACCAGGGGCTGAATCCCGATCCACCCGACGACCACCTTTATCTCGGCCCGGTTGGCCAGCCCGCGCGGTACTTGCGGGCCCTCGCGCCGGACGCGGACTGGAGTAGTGCCATCGTCTGGAGTCCTGACAGCCGCACGGTGGGCTTCGTCATCAACGAGCAGCGCCTCGCGCTGTTCGATACCGCGACCGCCAGAGAGATCGCGACCCTCACGCTGGTCAAGGCGGATGGCTATCCCGGCAACCAGGAGGCGCGCGCCATCTCGATCAGCAACGAGGGTATCGTCACCTTCGATCGCTATCGGCGGGCGACGATGTTGCTGCACACCCGGCAGGGTGTGATCGAGGCGCCGGTGACGATCTCCGGCACATACGGCCGCCCGATCCACCGCGCCGAACAACTCCTCGAGCGTGAGCGCCTGCAGGTATCGACAGCCGGGGTACGGGCGGGCACGTGAGCCTCGAAGGTGGACGGGCTGGTGGTGAACGGAGTGGAGGCCCCGCTGGCCGACTCTCGGGCAGAGCGATGGGTTTGCTCGGAATGTGGTTGCAAGGGGGCTGCGATGTTGTCGAAGTCCTTGGGCGTTATCTTGGCGGCTTCGCTCCTGACCTCATGCGCCCACGGATATAAGATCGCGCCCCCTTCGTTATCCGACTGGGCCACAGTCGTCGGCATCCCGCTCGAGACCCCTGTCGAAGCACTGACGACAAGTGGTCGGACCTTCACCGGCAGGCTTCGGGCCGTCGATGCAACCCACCTCGAACTGGACCCCCTGTCGATTCGCCTCGAACGTATCGACGTGACTGCGGTATGGCTACTCGGCAGGCCGGATCGTCTTCGGAATGGCGCTCTGGTCGGCGGCGCCATCGGTTTGATCGTGGGACTGGCAGCGGGCCAGGAGGGTCCGGCGGGGTTGCTAGTCCCAGCAGGCAGTGCTGTGATCGGTGGAGCGGTCGGCGCCTGGATTGATCGAGGGTGGAACGGGCCACGTAGGACGCTCGTTTTTCAGCGGCCATGAGCAGCATCCACGATCCCGCAGGGGCGGGCCGGCGGCCCGGCCAGTTGTACCTCGCACTCCCCAGCGCAGGAGGATTCTCTCGCGTGTTCCCGCACACCGGGCGTGATCCCGCCCCCCGTGGGCTATCCCCGGAGATGGCCGAGCGGACTCCGCGGAGGGGAGCCCCGATCGCGGGGGCGGCAGCCTTTTTAGATCTGTTTCAACGCGACGAGATCCGTTCTGCTCGCCCGGCGGGCCGGCACCCACGCCGCAGCAATGGCGACTGACATCAGGACGAACACGGCGACGGCGAACGTCGTTGGGTCCAGCGGCGTAACCCCGTAGACCATCGAGGCGACCAGTCTGGTGGCGGTCGCCGCACTTGCGACGCCGATCTGCCGTTCCCAACGGATTCGCCCTGATTCGACTGACAGGCAAACCCGCCAAGAATCCTCTGGCTACTACCGCTCCTAGCGTAGGGGCGCAATCTACCCTTTTTCGTGATCGGTGGGCCGAGCAGCCTCACCCCTTGCATCCCGAGTCGAGCCCGACAGGAGTTACTCAGGCATTCCTCATGCCGAGTTCACGACATGCGGCGCTGAACACCGCGAGACTAGGTCTGGAGGAGCACGTGACTATGGATCGTGCGAACTGCATCGTGTGGGGAACTGCACTCGCTGTCGTGCTGCTTTCGGCGACAGTGGTAGACACGAGAGAGCATCGGCAGCGGTTCGAGCGTCGCGATATTGACATTCTGGCCGCGCTGACGCGCGCCGACCACTCCACCATCTTCTTCCGCGGCTACACGCAATCCGGCTACGTGCGCGACGGAATTCTGCAGACGATCGATCTCGAGGACTCTCGGTTCCGGAACTCGACGCGCTGCGAAGGCCGCGCCGTTTCGCGTGACGGTACGCGCATCGCGTACATCCCACCAGGCAGCGTCGAAGGTCGAACCTGCCGGCTCGTGATTCGGGACCTGGCGAGCGGCCGCGACACACCAGTCGCAGAAATACCTGAAAGCTGGGGAGTGCTGGCCTGGTCGTGGGGTGACCGCGAGATTGCGTATCAGCGAAAAGACGGGCTATTTGCAATCTCGGTCGCGGGCGGGCGCGAGCGGATGGTGTGCCGGCTCCCGCCGCGTATCAACGGCGCGTTTCCGAGAGGCAGCTGGAAGGTCATACGCATCAACTGGTCGCACACCTCCCCCGATCTGCTCCTCGACGTGGATATCTGCGTGCCGACGGGAGAGCCGCATACCTGTAGCGAGACTGGTCATCTCCTTCGGATGTCGTTCGACGACGGTCGCGTGCTGGCGGAGGGCTTGGGTAGTGCCGTGTCTCCGGCTGCTGACCGCGTCGGCTTCGTCACCGACAGCGCGATCGAGACAATCGACCTCGACGGAACCAATCGCCGCCGGCTCGTGATGGTGCCGTTCGCCGCGTGGTTTCTGCCATTCTTCGGCAGAGAGACGACCGGATGGTCGAAGGTATCCTGGTCTCCCGACGGTGAAAGGCTGATCTTCAGCACGGTCCTCGACGAGGAATTCAACAGCAACTACTACCTCGTGGACCTTCAGAATCGTACCCGGCGGGCGCTGCTCAGGAACACGTCGATTGACATCGAGGAGTGGAGGTGATCTAACTCGGCGGGACTTTGTCCAAAACATTGCCGTCCCCAAGGAGATTCGTGAAAAAGGTGGAGTGCACCTTTTCAGGCATTGCAGCCTGATCCCCTTCGTGGGTGCCGCCGTTGGTCGCCCGTGACACTGAATGAGAATCGATCGAGATGTAGGTCGGCAAGGGGGTGGCCTGGCTTCTCGGACTCAGGCTCTCTGCGGCCGTGCTGCGGGTGGTTCAGTGGCGCGCCACCGCCCGGTCCCGCGTCCAGGACCGTCGTGCGATACGCGCGCATGGCGGTTACGGACGAGGACGAAGAGCGGACTGTAAGTGTCGTCCTCGCGGACGTGACGGCGACTCTCGGACCGGGCTACGAATCGATCGTCCGCGACATCGCTGGGCGACTCCGTGAATTCATCGACGAGCCGACCAGGTATTTCGAGCGGGTTGTCGAGGACACGCAGCAAGTCTTCCACGACGGATACATCGATACGGACTGGCCGAGGTGCCCGCTTCACGATGGCCGACATCCTTTGTGGCTTGGCGACGGCGGCTGGTGGTGCCAGAAGAATGGCGTACTGATCGCTGCCGTCGGTGATCTCGGCTCGCGAGTTGGTCCGGATTCGAGCTAAGCCCCCAGCCCGCAGGACATACCGAATCGAGGCTGATAGGTCAGGCGTTCGTCAATTTGCGACACCATCGCGATGACTGCCCACTCACGCCACCTTCAGAGCACCGGAGAACTCGATGCCGACCGACAGCGCGAATTCACGGGAGGGAGCATGTCGCCTTGGGGACGAATCCCCTTCTACAGGCAGCCTGTCAACCAGGGATAGATCTGGATTTTCGTCAGCACGTCGGAGTCATGGGCTTCCGGCAATTTGTGTGCGCTCTGAGCGCTGAACTCGAATCCGATATAGATGCGGTACTCCGAGCAGTACCACGGTGGCCGCTCCTCGCCAATCTTCGTCAGCGTGTCAGAGGCATCGTGCGTGGCGTTCATGCAGCACATGTGCATGATCTGTTTGCCGTTGTTCCGGAGGTAGGTCTCGACCTGCGTTCGAGTTGCTCCCGGCTTGAACGTCTCAGTGTACGAACGCAGGACCGACTCGTAGTAGGCCTGACGGGTCTGACGTTCCCGCTCGTACTTCGCCCGTCTGTTGAAAAACCATGCAGGTGGCGCGACGAGGAGAATCAGGGCGAGCGTCAACCAGACCGAGCGCCGGAGGAGCAGTCGTCGCATACAGATATTGTCGGACCGGCACTGGCCAAAGCCAGACCGTAGCCGGAGTCTCCCTCAGGGACGCCTTGGCAATCTGTGCCGCCCGGTTGGATACCCACATTCCCTCGAATACAGGCTGGTACTCAATCGCGGTTCCCGTTGGGGACGCCATACCTTCCGTAACAATCCCAATCGACGCGCGCGCCGGTTTGTCTCGCTTCTCCGTGTGCACGATCCCCGCGAGCAGCCTGTCGTGGTGCAACCGGCCTCTGTATATTCGTAGACCTCCTCATCGCGTCGCGGTGTCCAGCAGATCTGGTCAGCCAGCAGCCGGTCGAGGACCTGTCGCGATGGGAGTGTTCCGCTGCACCAAGCCGTGCCATTCCTCGACTCGGCGGGCGATAAAGGGTAGCGGCGGCGATGCGATTGCAGTGGAAAACCGAAAGCGGCTGATCGGAGTCTATCTGTGCGGAGGGACCGAAGGCGTGCTCAACAATCTTGTAATCGCCACGGTCATTCTTGCACTCGCTCAGCCGTCGAGCGGCCCACCGCTCAAACCGATCACCGACCCGGATGCCTACGCGATCTACGCGACCCTTCTTCCCTCCATCTGGAAACGCTCTGGCGAGTTGATTCTCCTGGTCCAGGAAACGGAAACGGAATCGTGCCGAGTATCACGGCTACCGGAGGAATGGGAAGGAGTCCAGGAGGATTTCGACAGACAGAACACGAACGCATGGACGCTGCGGCCCGTCCTGCCGCTTGGTGATTACCGCCTGATTCCCCGTGCAGAAATACGGGCCGACGATGCGCGGCTCGAACAGGAGTATCCGGGGATCTGGCAAAGGCGTCCCGGATCGATGGAGTTCGCGGCCGTGTCGGCGGTCGGTTTCAACGCCGCGAAGACGAAGGCACTCGTTTACATCCGCCTCAGAAGTTCTGGCCAGATTTACCTGATGGAACGGCGGGAGGGTCGATGGGTGGCGTCGAGAGGGGGGATCCGGTGCGGGTGGGGTGCGTGAGGGCCAACAGCGCCTCAGCGGCGCTCTGCGGAAACGATTTTGCTGGTGTCCATCTCCCCATCGGTCCCAAGTCACTTCACTTCTCGGAAGATTGGACGGGCGAATCTTGGAAGCAGTGAACAGTGAGGGGGCACATGGGGCACGCTGACAGGTCGGAGGCGTCAGTTTAGCGAGCGGCCCCAAGTTTCTCCGGTTCCGGGTTCGTACGCATCTACCTGCATCCTTGGGGACGTTTCCCTCAACTCCTACGCGACGCGTCGTTGCTGTCGTCGCCGGAACCAGATCATGGCAGCAGCGAAGCCGAGCGCGAACGCGATCGGCGCTTCCACGCCGCCGACCTGTGCGGAACCAGAGCACACGCCCCCACCTGCCGTCATGGCGACGCAATTCGCAATCTGCGATGCGATCACTCTCTGGGCGTGGATGGACTCGACAGTCAATACCGCACCGGCCAGCAGCAAGCCGCCGACCAGTCCGACGAGCGCGGGCTTCAGATAGCGCATGGCTTACGCCTCCCGTCGTGGAACCCACGCAGACACGGCGCCGAAGAGGAACACGGGAGCTATCCCGAAGTCGAATCCAAGGAACATGCGACAACGGGCGCCGAGGGCGTTGCAGCTGGGCGAAGACGGTCACCGTGCTATCCCCCGTATTCAGGTGCAGTGTACTGCGGCTGAGGAACTCAACTCAGGCGGCCCGCTCCGATACCTATACCCAGATTCCGCTGAATGCCGGTTGGCAATCAATGGCGAATCCCGTTGGGAACGCCACACTTCTGGAGAAGATCAATCGTTCGAATTCCTCAATGAGGGGCGACGGCTCGGTGAATCAGATTGGATCTCCCTCCAGAGTCTGAGCCCGCAGATGATGGCGACCGCTCCCGAAAGGGTTCCGACAATGAAGACTCCGGCACCCTCGACGGCTGGATCAATTGGCCCCAGGACATCGAACCGCGGCCCCCTGACACTCGCAACGTCGCAGGTAGCTGACGTGGCGACGACAGTCGCCGCAATTCCGATCACTGCAGTCATCCACACTCGTTGTGCCAAGGCACACCATCTCGAACGCAGGATTGGTTGCGGGCCCATGGACGACATCATAGCGCTGCGCAGATTACGCAGCGATGCGCAGTCGCCAGACAATGCCGGGCATGGCGGAGGCAAGTCCAACCAGCGGCTCCCGTTGGAATCGAAAACCCGCGTTAACGTTCACCGCTTCCAGAGCTTTCCAGGACGCACGACTCACAGTGGTAGCAGCCGCTCGATTCATTGTCGCGGTTGTACCACCAATGCTCGCCACCCACGTCTTGACAGTCTTCGCCCTTCGCGGCGACCCCTCGGTTGACCAAGAAATACGGAAGCCTGCCGCGAATCCAAGTCCGCCAGCGATAGGGGTGGCCGGGGTCCCAGTGCGACATGACACGGATTCTCTCACGGGGGCAGAGCCAGCGCTCTACCCTGCTCGCTACAGCACGCGAGCTGCTATCATGACAGCCCGACAGAGCGCATTAGCCACTTCAGCGCCGCTGGCCATTCAATGCAGAGCCATAACAAGAGAAAAGCGACTGTGACAAGAGTTAGCCAAGGTTGCTGAAGGCGCAGATACCACTGATGGAAGGCTCGGAGCCGTCTCCCTAGCGCCTCGTCCTGCTTTTCAAACACAGTTCATTCTAGGAGGAGTGTCGCAATAAGGCCATCCCCTCAGCGGTTGGATTTCTCGCTCCCCTCCCCTGCCCGCAGTTGTGCATAACCAGCTTTACGCCGCACGCCGCAGGACGGCCACGAAGCTGCCGGGCAATGTTGCAACCTCCGTTGGGGACGAATCCCCCCAGGGCGGCTGCTCGATCATTCGATCGAGGCAGTACGTCCGGCCACATAGATAAACCCATTCCACTGGTGGACGAAAATCCACCACGCGAAGGCCCCGTCCGCTACGCCGGGCACGTTTGGCCTTTGCTTGAGGCTGTCAAGGGAGCCAGCGTCGATCCAAAGTCCTTCGCCCGCGTTAGTGGCGCTCTCGGGGCACTCGATGACGCACCACAGCAGCCCCGATATCGTGAGCCTGACGGGGCGGTAGGCTTCCCGCTCAGCCTCAGTGTTCGCGTCCGGATCACCGACGCAGATGTCCAAGCCGAACGTTATCCGACGCGAGGTGTAATCGATCGTCAGCGTCCGAAGACCCGCGTCGTGGAGAACGGCGGGCAGCTGCGCGGCAATCTCGTCGAGCGTCATCGTCAGTACGAGTGTATCAATCAGATGTCAAACGGCTGTCCTATGCCGCTGGATCGGAGCGCATGTCCCTTGGAATTCCGGCTGGTAATCAATCCGGTTTCCGGTTGGGGAAATCACGCTGCAATTGCTGAGAACGAGGACTCCACCTTTTCACGAATCCCGTTGGGGACGCCACCTGATTCGGCAATCTTTCCCCGCCCCACCCCTTCAACGAGCCGAGTCCAGAAGTGACTACTCGACAGCCGCCTTCAACAGGTCGATAAAAGACGGCGCGATCTCGCTGACAATTTGGATCTCACCGTCGCACAGTATCGCCTCATGATCAAGCTGGACCAGTCGCGGCTCTGTCGCCGCAAGATTGCAATCGAAGCACACTGGGTCGTAGTTGTAGAAGAACGGATTACCGATCTGAATGAACCCGGCGCTCAGCAACATCGGCGACATGGTCGGGTCCAGGAAGAGCTTCCTGCTCAGATCCCAAAATGTCTCTTCCGAATGATTGGCAAAATACAACAGCGGGCCGTGCTCGAACGCCGGGAATGAGAATCTCGAGACCAGATCCAGAAACGACGATGGAAACCGCCTTCCGATACGGCGCTGCAAGACGTCCATCCGATCTCGATTGTCGGAATGGACAATTCGCCAGCCCGTCCAATCGTCGGGAATCTTGTATCGTTCGGACGAGGCTTCCCGGAGCGACTCGGGAACCTCGGCAAGGGGCTGTGCCTCGCGAGGTTCGCTGTTGATCCTTTCGACAAAGGCGTCCACAAGCATCGGCACTGTCATGGTCATTGATTAGGATTCATCATCCTCTCACGCTGTGCGCCGAACGCGCGAGCGGACGACCGAAACAGGTTCGGTCTCGTTGGGGACTCGACCGCTACTACGCCGCACCCCGCAGCACGCGACCGCGAAGCTGCCGGTAATGTTGCATGCCCCGTTGGGGACGCCACACATTTGCCGTTTCCCCCGAATACGCCTTCTCCAGTAGCGCACCATGATCAGCCGTCGCGTGGCATACGCGTATGTCACCGCGACGTCGACATCGGACCCACGACGGATCGCGCGCCAGAACGAAGCCTGACGCGCCGGGCGACACGCATACGCGTATGCGTGGACTCCGGGGGGCCTGCCGATGTTCGAAAACGGGCGGGAGAGGAGGGCGGGTGTCGCACTTCCTCGCAAGATCGCGAATTGGGGACAGGGAGGGTCACAGCCATGGCCCGGCCGAGGTTCAAGCGCCATCTGGCACCGCTTTTCGTTCACCAACCCAGTCTGGTAGCCTTGCGCGGACTGGCTCATGACCGAAGAGACATACGCCGCACAGCAGGAACGCAAATTCTCTGAAGCATTCCACGAGCTTCTTGAGCCAGTGCTGGCAGAGCAGGGATTTCGTCGGGTTCTTCCGCCTCGTGGCTGGTTCGCACCGGCGAAGCTGTTCGAGTCGCAAAATCGTTGGTTCGGTGCGAGTTGGGATTGGCGCGACCGCGTCCTGGACGTGGACCTCGGTCGGCTGTTCCAATACCACGATGTGTTCCCAAGGGTGATCATCCAAGGCCCGATGAAGCACTTCAGGGTGGCCTCCAGCGAGCAGGCAGTTGATGAGTTCGTGGTTCGGCAGCTCTCCGAGGTGGCGGCACTTCTCCCGGCAGCGCTGGAATCGTTCGACGCGAAGCTGGACGAATCACTGCGGGAGGCGCGAACTCTGCCCACCGGCTCAAACAAAAAGACGCGTCGCATCTTTGCCGAGCATCTGAGTCGAATTGACAAGCCGCTGAGAATAGCCGAATGGACGGGATGTCGGATCATTGGACGACGGCGATGGTGGTGGCCCTTCTAACACTGGGTCGACGTTCGTCTAGCGTTTGACGACGTCCCATTCCAGCCAGGCCGCCGTCGGAGTTCGGGCACTCGTCGTCGCGCCCTCGTCGAGCAACCGTCGCATGACGCGGCCGGTCCGGACTCGGCTCAGGACGACTCCTGTGGCGTCATCACTGATTGAAAGCGCTTCCCGGCACGCGAGTCTGGAGGGTTCATGCACGGTCGGTCGTTGGGGCACGTGCGGGTTCCGTGCTTCAACGGGGGTTGCAACATTACCCGCAGCTTCGCGGTCGCGTGCTGCGGCGGGCGGCGTAGGCTGGTGGCGTCCCAGCTAGAGCGAAATTTGAACTCGGCAGCGGAGTGACTTCGAGAGTTGCAGGCAGATTCATAGAGCGTGCGCCGCAACTAATAGTCTTCATCTTCTTCAGGAGGCTCCGCCCTCACTTCGAAACTGGCGAATGCTCCCACGCTTGGCGCCACCTGAACCCGTCGACCGCGCACATTCGGCGAATCGAGCATGACAGCCCCGTTTGTTCCGACGTAGTAGACCCCCTTCTCGCCGTCCGAAGCAATCGGGATTCCTGGAACTCGCCCGCTTATCTTGAGTTGCTCCCGTACGTCCGTCACGGTCAGTGGATGGAATCTATAAAGGGTGCAACCGCCGTTGGGCACGCCAACGTGAGGTAGTGAGCCGAGATTCGTCGTCACCGCGTGGGACGGTGCAATACAAGGCCAACAGAAATCGCGATCGACGTCACCAGGAGCGTCAGGAGCCACGGGTCGAGCAATTGCTCTTTGACCGTCAGATAACACAATCCAACGGCCACGACCGCGAATCCTGCGAGGAGCAGGAACCAACCCAGGAGGGTCTGACTGTGCAGCTGCACCAGCGAGACCGCGACCGGGAATAATAGCCACAGCGCAGGGATCACGAAATCTGAGAGCCGAGGCCCGCTCGGCGGGGCTTCTGCCCCGATCCCAAACAGAACCGATAGGGCATACAGCACGACAAGCACGGCGCAGACCGTGTAAAGCCAGACGCCGCGAGGTTCTCTGCGGCGCACAAGCGCGACGAGAGCTGCCTTCCCAAACACTGAACGGGTTTGGCTCATAACGTTTTTTGCTGCAGCCGTTGGCTGGCCGTCTCTGCATTCGCATGCCCAGCCAGTTCGATCCTAACTGAATCTTCCGAATACATCAGAGCGTTCCCCGTCGGGGACGTCACAGAGCGACGCCGCACGCCGTAGCACGCGGCCCCGCAAAAAGGGTGCAACCGCCGTTCAGTGCACGAACCCGAGTCCGGCGGAGTAGAGTTGACGCGCATGAGCGGTCTTTCGCACGAACACGTTGGTGAGTTTATTGACGCCGTCGTTGAAAACCCGGCCAAAGCAGACGCGATGCTGGCGCAGCGTCCTGAATTGCTGGATGCCCGCTGGATTCATGACGAGACGGTGCTTCATTTCCTCGCGATTGAGGGCTTCACGGAAGGTGTGCGCTTTTTGGCCGTGCGTGGTGCCGACGTCAACGCCGTCAACGAGTTCGGCGATACGGCACTGGTCGACATCGCGGGTCTAGGTCTCACGGACATCGCCGATATCCTGCTCAACCATGGCGCCAATCCTGACGCCCAATCCGAGGTGCGGGACAATCCGCTGCACGCGGCGGCGCGAGCCGGTCACGCAGAGTTAGTCAGGCGCCTTTTGAAGGCTGGAGCCAACGCTCAGTACCGTACGGATCTCGGAGAAACCATCTTTGATGCGGTGAACGGACGTAGACGCGCAATTCGGTCCCGACGTCGGTCTTACAGAGTTCGCAGCGGTGCGTCCCTTCCCGCCACATCACGGTTGCGTCGTAGTCGTAATCGTCCATCGGACACCGCCTGCGGAACCGTCGATGGGTATTGCGACACGGTCTTGGCAGGTTGTCAGCCTGTGGAAAACCTGAAATGAGATACAGAGAAACCTCTACTCAGCAGTTGTCGACGTGTCGCGAAATCCTTTGGGGGACCCCACCGCCACTATGCCGCACGCCACAGAAGGCGGCCCCGCAAAAAAGAGTGCAACCGCTCCGCCGGGGCGGCGCATGAAATCGTTTTACACTGCGCCCCATGCGCCTCGCTCGCCCTGCCCTCGCCCTGCTCGTCGCGCTCTCCGGCGCCGCCTGCACGCCTCGGCCGCCCGGTCAGCCGGGCCTCGCGCGCGTGGTGCTCGACACCGATACGAACAACGAGCTCGACGACCAGCACGCCCTCGCCTACCTGCTGTTCAACGCGGACCGCTGGAACGTCCTCGGCGTGACGACGAACGACACCGCGAACGGCGGCGGCATCGCCGGCCAGACGGCCGAGGCCGAGCGCGTCGTGCGCCTGTGCGGAGCCGAGCGACGCGTGCGCGTGTACTCGGGTGCCGCTGGCCGCTTCGAGGAGATCCGCCCGCACCTCGGCGAGGCGAGCTACGACGCCAAGGAGGCGGTCGACTTCCTCGTGGCGCAGGCGCGTGCCTCGTCCGAGCAAGACAAGCTGGTCGTGCTCGCCGTCGGCAAGCTGACGAACGTCGCGCTCGCGCTCGCGGCGGATCCATCGATCGCCCCGCGCATGCGCGTGATTTGGCTGGGCGGCAATTGGCCGGACCGCGGCGAGTACAACTTCGACAACGATCCCCCGTCGGCCGGGTTCGTCGTCGACGCGCCCGTGGCCCTGGATGTCGTGACGGTCCGCTATGGCAAGCCGACCGGCACGGCGGCGGTGACGGTGTCCGTCGACGAGATCCGCAAGCGCATGCCGGGCCTGGGGCCGCACGTGAGCCCGCCGGTCACCGGGCGCCACGGCGGCAGCTTCTCGAGCTTCGGCGACTATTCGCTGAACCTGTTCGAGCACAGCGGTGACCGCGAGCGCGCGCTGTTCGACATGGCTGCGGTCGCCGTGTTCAAGAACCCGAGCTGGGCCCGCTGGAGCGCGGTGCCGGCGCCGCGGGTGGAGGGTAACGGCTGGGTCGAGCGCCCGCAGAACCCCCACACGATCCGCTTCGTCACCGACTTCGATCGCGCCGCGATCATCGGCGACTTCTACGCGACGATGGAGCGGGCGAAATGACCCGAAGTCACTTCGGCGCGACGTACGCGATCGTGTCGTGCTGCTTCTCGAAGGCCTCCTTCGCGGCGGCGGCCGCCTTCGCGGACGCGTAGTCGCCGGCGCGGACGCCGTACCAGGAGACTCCCGACTCATCGGACGGAGATCCTGAGGCAGTTCCAACCGGGGCTCGGTCGAACTCCCAGGATTGCCTCGGTCGGGCTAAGCTCCGTGCCATTCGTCGCCTACAGCGTCACGCTCCTGGACCTGCTCGTAGTACTTGATGCGTCTCCGATCGTCGTTCCTCATGCGGCAAGCCTCACTTCCCGATCAACGGGCCAGTTCCACAGGCGTACCAATCCCGTTGGGATTCGACCGCTACTACGCCGCACGTCGCAGCACGCGGCCCCGCAAAAAGGGCGCAATCGCCGTTGGGTTCACAAACGGGCGACGGCGCTCGATGGAACTCCACCCGCCTCAGTGAACAGGGACCAGCCGAAGTAGTCGGCCAGATACAACAGAGCCACGGCGAAGAGCAGTGCTTTCACAACGTCCAGGCTCACACGCCGCAGGTTTATCTTCATGAGCTGCTCCTTCATGATGAGCTCATTGTTTCATGGGTGGGGGCGGCTGCCGGTGAGTCAACGCTTGACTCTGACGATGGGGCGTGGAGATGCCACGGCCCTACGCCGCCCTCCGAATCGCGCTGCCGCGCATAACGGGTAAGGTGCAACCGCCGTTCGTGAGCAGGACTCGTGCGGCTGTTCACTTCCGTCCACAATGTCGGCGAATGCGAGCGAAGGAGTACCATGTCCACGCAGGTGTTTGCGCACATGATTAGCGCTGGGCAGGTCAGGTCATGCGACCCCAGGCATCCGCAGGTCGATATTTCCCAATCGCACTCTCGCGACTCGCCGCCCTGACGCGCGACTGGCCACTCAGTGGTCGCGCTGGGTCCGAGCGCCGGCGACTGCGCAATCCGCACCGCGCTGAACTTGCATCGCAACTTTTAGCACTCCTGCGGCCTGGCGTCGACGTGACGGTTTATTCGCTGCCGACCGACATTGACCCAGGGTTGGGCGAACACGCCGTCACGACGGCTTTACAGATGCTCGACAGATGGAAAGGGGAACCAGCTGAGCATGTGGACGGGCGCTCTCGCCGCATTCTCGTGTCCTTCCACGGCCGGTCTCAGTTGCGTGTTCTGGACGAGCGGGTGAAGTTCGCACGCCGGAAATTCGTCGCAGGTGAAAGTCTCTCGAGTTCGCGGAAGCCGAGGGTGAGCAGTCGGACCATCACGGAACTAGCGACTATGGATCTTTGACTAAATCCAAGCAACTGCTGACTGTCATGGGGCTCGCAATCAGAGCGCGACGCCAACTGACCCTCCGCGGGGTGTCATGCGCATGTCGCAGCACGTGGCCCGTAAAAAAGTGCGCAATCGCCGTTGAGAGCGCCCATTGCCGTTTGACGCGACGGATCGGCAGTGGTCAGTCTGAGCGCACGTAAAACGATCGAACTCCATCGCGATCCAGCACCAAAACGTTTTTCGATGCGATCTCGGCAATCACCCGGTCTTCTCTTGGAGAGGATGGTTGATTCGTAATCAGCCATTGACCGTCGAGACGGTATGTCAGGAAGGCGATCTGGCGTCTCCCCTTGCCTACGAACCATGTGAACACCAGGCTTCCATCCGGCTTGAATTCAAGCCCCGTTTCTCCGAACTCTTCAAGTGACTTCAAGTCAGATGGATCGAGCCTCCATTTACCCATCAAAAACGCATCCGTTACCTGGTTCAAGCGTTCTCCTCATTCCGATATCAGTCGAGTAGCGTACGCGATTCGTGCCGCAAAGCCCCAGGTAGAATTTTGGAAGCCGTCAGGCCGGAGGACGCCGTGCTGGAACCCTGCTCAACCAGCAGGAGGACGAAGAGATCATGCAACGCGACGATCCCCGTACCCTCGTGCGCGTTCGACCCAGGGAAGGCGCTCGCCCCGCGGTTCCCGATCGCGATCCCAAGCCGAGAGAGATTCGGAAGGTGGACCTCGGGACGCCGGACCATTCCGAGCTGGAGCGGAGCGCTTCATCGAGTGGAACTTCCACGGCCGGGACAGGGAGAAGCGGCTCGCGGTCACGCACGCCGCGCCTTCCTCCCCCACGCTTCCGCACGACAGATCTTGCTAGGCGCTGGCGTGCCTTCCTGGCGGGCAAACTGCAAAGAGGTTCCATTGAAGCGTTGGCACTGAGTTCCTCTTGATGTCTACCCCAGCAGCCCGACGATTTCCTGGCGCTTCTGGTCGGAGGTCTGATGCACTTCCAGGCCTGACAACGGATCCTCTGTCCACGCACCCAGCGGTGCCCTCAACATCGCGCGCGAGCCATCAGCGCGTTCGGGAGGCCATCGCCCGAGCCTGGCTGCTCACTAAGAAGTTCCCCGCACACCCTCGTGCGCCTGACGGATCTGCTCCAGAATAGTTGAGTAAGAGAAGCTTTGAGCGATTACCTTCGGAACCTGTTAACGGAACGGCTCCCGCGATAGTCTACGGCTTCTCTGCTACTGGAAAGGCTCTGGTCGAGCGATCGCGCCATCTCATCGAGCGGTGCGGCCTTGTTGGTCTCGAACTCTCGCAGGTCCGGTCGGTCGCCCTGGTCGACTCGGCGCTCCATCAATCGAGCGATAGACATCAGCACACCAGCCTCGCCAAAAGGCAAGCCAGCGGCTTGCGTAAGCTGAACCCCAGCCGTAGAATTACGGCCCTCCTCAACAACGTCGGTTCTTGCGAGTCCGGGGCCTGGTGTGGGTCCGATTCGATGCGAGGCACGCGGTATGCGCAAGATTGCCCTGATCTGTGTCTGTCTCGCTGCCGTCACCTGCGGCGGAGGGTCCGGTCCTCAGACGTCGACGCCGGGCACGCCGACGCAGCCGACGCCGCCGCCCGCTCCGACGCAGCCGGTGAATACCTGGTCGGTCGCGGGCACGCTGGTCGACACCGTAACGCGTCAGCCGATTGCCGGCGCGACAATCACGCCGTCATGGGAGCTGGCGGCGGTTCAGACCGGCGCTGATGGCAGGTTCGAGCTCGGCGCCGTCGCCAACCCGCCGACTACGCCCTACAAGGTCACCGTGTCGGGCACGGACTTGATTTCCCGCGAGCTGTGGATCACCTGGCAGCGAGGGGCGCGAACCGAAGTGACCATCGACGCCATCCGGAATCGGCCGCCGTTCAGTCTCGAGTATTACCGGCAGCTGGCGCGTGGGACGTACGACAACGACGGACCTTACGCCATCTTCCGGTGGATGGAGTCGCCGAAGTTCTATCTGAAGACCGTCGACCAGAACGGACGCGCAGTGGAGCCCGAGGTGCTGGCCGTCATCCGCGAAGCACTGCCGCGCGCGGTCACCGAGTTCACAGGCAGAAAACTGTCGGCCACGGTCGAGACCGGGACCGAGTCCCGCGTTCCGGCCACAGGGTGGATCAACGTCGACATCGTCCGTAACCCCAACGAGGAGCGGGTGTGCGGCTCGAGCCGGGTTGGCGCCAATCCAGGCTCAATCACGCTGAACAACGATGTGTGCTCGTGCGGCAGCAACAAGATTCCTGGCGCCCTCGTCGTGCACGAAGTCGGGCACGCGCTGGGATTCTTCCACGTGGCCGAGCGGAATGCCGCCATGTATCCCTTCATCCCGGGACACTGTCCTGCAGGGGTCTTGTCTGCATCGGAAAAATTCCACAGTGAGATCGCGTACACGCGAACGCGCGGGAATCTCGATCCAGACAACGACCCATCCACCGGCGCGTTTCTCCAGCCGCCTCGGACTCTTATCGCAGTCGAGCGCTGAGCGAGCGCCGCGCGTTCAGCCTGCGCAGCGGCCGTCTACCACCTCGCCGTGTTCGGGACAGCCGTAGACCTGGAAGCCGGCGGCTTCCTCGGCTTTCAGGAATTACATCGGGGGACCACACCGCCGGCAGTTGGGCGGCAAGGATCGTCGGACCTGTCGGGCCGGCGATGGACGCACGCACCATCCGTGTAGATACGGATAATGCTCCGCATGATGACGCTCCTGATCGTCTCCGCGCTCTGGCTGCAAGCCGCGGCTGCCCAACCGGTGGCGACGATCAAAATCTTCGGCACGGTTTCCAAGCCGACCGCCTTCACCGCCGCGGACCTCGCGGCGATGCCGCGGGTGGAGCTCACGGCGACGGCGCACAATCAGACGGAGAAATACAGGTTGCCGCTCGCCTGCGGCTACTCCGGCGACCGGGGTTCTTGGCGATGACGAGCTCTCCGCCGATAGGCGCTTTCAAACACGACGCCGAACGCCGCGCCCAAGGCGATCCCGAGGCCGATGTTATGTAGGGCGGCTCCCATGGCAATGCCAATCGCCACGCCGATGGCGATGCCCGCACCCGGTGCTGATGGCTGTCTCATGCCGCGACGATAGCAAAGTGGGGGACATTCCACGAGACATCAATGTCTGGACTGGCGGTCCAGGTGCTGTGGGAACGGCCGGTGCTGATGGACTCTCTGGAACGCAAGACGTGGACGCGACGACGGCCGGCTGAGCCTTTCTCGTCGGCTCACTCGCTGATCGAATCTTTCCGCTCCGGCTGCTTCCCTGTGCGTCTCTGGTAGGCGCTGGCCGCGCATGCGATCGCCTCCTCCGACGCGTTGGTATCCGTGAGGCGGATCCAGAGGTTCAAGAGCGTCTCGGTCTCGTCGGCACCGTCGCTGTCGGCGATCGGCTGCGCGCCGCGTTCGGTTCGCAAATCGACGAGGGTCGCATGCGTCAACAGTCCAGGCTCCAGCGGCAAGTGCCACACAAGCCCGAACTCACGCCAGTACGTCGGGTCGTGAAGGAACACTTCATCGATGGTCGCCAGCGCCTCCTCCGGGGAGCCATACTCGCCGGTCCAGGGGCCCTTCACGCCGAGGCCGTTCTCGAACAGGGTTACTGGCAGGATCGACCAGCACGCCGGCTCGATCGGCACCATGCGCCGCTGGATGCGAATCATCCGGTTCGGAGGAAGGCCGTCCACCTCGTAGCTGAACGGCCCGTATTTGGCGAGGGGTCCGGGGAACGCAATCAGGAGGCGGAGCGTCAGCCGCATTGCCGAAATCATACGCCCTGACCAGTCGTCGCTCAGGTCTGCACACACCCGTAGCAACTTGCCAACGACCTGTGCGGCTCCTACACTACTGGTCATATGGGCGATGTTTCCGGATCCCCTCGCCTGCCGACACGCTGTCCCGTCTGCAAGGGGGCGGGGGTCCAACCCGTTCCAAACAAGACTCCAGGCTCGGTGATCTGGTTCTACTGCGCCTTCTGCAAGCACGTGTGGAAGGTTCAGATCGACGACCCCAGACGAGCGTGATTCCACACGTATCCCGTCTAAATCGTTCCCACCCCCTCCAAACAATCGATCCAACTCGCCCCGCAGCTCGAGCCATGCGCTTTCCGCACTTCGGGCAGTTCATCACCGGCATAGCGTCAGTCATCGACGTAGCCGGGTGGTGTCGGCCGTCTGGCTTCCAAGAGAATTAGCGAGTCGATCCCTCTGGTGCCGCGCCACTGCGGCGCGTGTACTCAACCGCTACGTAGTCAATCGCCTCCGACAATGCGTCATTCTCCCTGAGCGTCCACCACAGGTTGAGCAGGGCGTTTACTCTGTCGACGCCGCGGCCAACAGCCAGAACGTAGGGCGCCGGACGCTCCCTGTCCAGCAGGATCACGTGTGTGAATCGATCGCACTGATCGGGCAGGATCCACTGAAGCGCGAATCGGCTCATCTACTCACTTGCAAACACCAGCGTCACCGGTGGCTGGCTCGAGCCAACGACGAATCCAACCGATTCACGCCGAAGTGGCAAAGCGCAGCCAAGGGATTGTCCCAGGCCCGACAACCGGCAGTCTCGCTCGCCTTTAGGTCTGTTTCAACGCAATGAGGGGATCCGTCCTGCTCGCCCGGCGGGCCGGCACCCACGCCGCAGCACTGGCGACTGACATCAGGACGAACACCCCGACGGCGAACGTCGTTGGGTCCAGCGGCGTCACGCCGTAGACCATCGAGGCGACCAGTCTGGTGGCGGTCGCCGCACTTGCGACGCCGACCGCCGTACCGATCACCGTCGCCACGAGCGTCTGCTGGACCACCAGCCATACGACATCGCGTCGGACGGCTCCCAGCGCGATGCGGATGGCGATCTCTTTTGTGCGTTGACTGGCCGCATAGGCACCCACCCCATACACGCCGATCGCCGCCATCACGACAGCTGCGATGGCGAACAGGCCGAACAGGAGTGCACTGTCACGCTCGGTGCGGATCGTCTGCGCCACTCGTGCGTCCATCGCGCCAATCTCGGAGATCACGATGTTGGGATTGATGGCCCATATCTCCTTGCGCACCCTCGGTGCGAGCTGAAGCGGGTCGCTCCCGGCTGTTCGCAGCACGAACGTCAGCGCCGTCCAGGTAATGTGACCGGCCGGCATCTGGGCGAGCGGGGCCATCACCAGTGGCTCGGGAAGCTCGCGGAGCGAGCGGTCGGGCACATCCGCGGTTACGCCGACGATCGTGAATCCCTCGACGACCGCCGTCATTCGCGCACCGACGATGTGGCCATCCGGGGCGAAACGGCGCTGGAGGGCTTCGTTGACGATCACGACCCGCTCGGCGCCCAACTGGTCACGATGGTCGAAGTCGCGGCCAGCGATGATGGGAATGCGCATCGTGCCAAGATATCCGGGTGTGACGAACGCGACGGGCGCTGATGACTCACCCGCCGCATGCCTCCCGTCGACCGTGATGTTCGATAGGCGCGAGACGGTCCCTGCGAGCGGCGCGCGCGACACAGCCCCAGCCGAGACGACGCCGGGTATTCGCTCGAGGCGGTCTTTCAGCCCGGTGAAGAATATCGCGAAGTAGCGGCTATCGGCTCTGCGGTCTGTGCGGTCGAGATCACGTGGCGTCCCCGGTGACACGCGCACCGTCAGCAAGCGATCGGCCTGGAAACCGCGGTCCTTCGTGCTCAGGTGCCACAATGTCTGCACCAGCAGCGCCGCGCCCACCACCAGCACGAACGTCACGGCGATTTCCGTCGCCAGCAACACCTGGTGCATCCTGCCCCGCCGTGTCACCGCCTGCGTGCCGTGGTTGACGGCAGCCAGGTTGATTCGCGTGGCACCTGGAATCGACGCCAGGCCGCACAACATGCCGGTGACTGCAGCAGTCGCCATCGTGAACGCGAGCACCCACCAGTCGAGCGCGATCGTGTCGATGTGCGGCACGCGCTCCGTCAGCACGAGCCGCGCCACGCCGCTCGTCGAGATGGCAATCACGAGTCCGAGGACCGACCCGACGAACGCCAGCAGCACGCTCTCGGTCAGCAAAAAGCGCACGAGTCTTCCTCTGGACGCTCCGAGCGCGGTCCGGACCGCCATTTCCCACCGGCGCGTGGAGCGGCGCGCCAGCAGCAGATTCGCGACGTTCGCGCAGGCGACCAGCAGCACGAATCCGACGGCGCCCATGGCGAGCCATAGCCGCTCGCGCGTGTTACCGACGAGTCGTTCCTGGAGCAGCCCCACCCGCAGCCGGAGTCGATCGAGTTCCGATTCCGAGAACTCCGGTTTGCCGTCGTCGAGTAAGCTCGCGGCCGCCTGTTTGTAGATCCCGAGGAGTTCACGAGCCGCGACCGCCACCGGAATCCCATGATGAAGTCGTCCGATCACTATCAAGTCCTGCGATTGGGCGGCCACACGCATCACGTCTGGCTGTGTCGCCAGTTGGAGCGGCGCGCCGGTCGCGGGAAAACGGAAGGCCGGCGGCGTGACGCCGACGATGGTGACTGCAGTTCCGCTGATCGTGATCGTGCGCCCTACGATCGACCCGTCCTTACCAAAGCGCGCGGTCCACAGCTTGTGGCTCAGCAGTGCAACCGGCGGCGCGCCAGGAACCGCATCAGCTTCTGTGAAGTCCCGCCCGGTGGTCGGGTCCACGCCGAGCAGCGCGAGGAAATTCCACGTCACGAACGCCGACTGCACCTGTTCGGACTCGCCGCTGGCGACGAGGGTCGCCGGACTCGGACCGTCGAACCCGGCAACACCGCTCAGCGTCTTCCCTCGATCACGCCACGCCGCCGTCAGCCAGGATTCGGCGAAAGGACTAGGCTCATTCTCAACGAGTACGAGGGACCCAGGGTCGCGATACGGGAGCGGCCGCAATAGAACCGCGTTCACGACGCTGAAGATGGCGGTGTTGGCGCCGATGCCAAGCCCGAGCGTCAAGACCGCAATCGCGGCGAAGCCCGGCGAGTTGCGCAGCGTCCGGACCGCGTAACGCAGGTCTTGTTCAACTTCGCGAAGCCGAGGCACGGCGCTCCTCCTCTGCGAGGTGAGAGCGTGATTCTAGCTCGGCGCCACGTTCTCCAAAACCTCGGGCGGTGGACACCGAAGTAGCCACCGCGACAGTGTCGTGCAGTGCATCGCGTTCTCGATTCAGTTCGGCTGGGAGTTGCGGCTCGAGGTCGGCGGGTTGTTCAGAACGCAAGTGTACCGATCGACCGAGGCGATCGCGAGGACGCAGGAGTCGTGGAAGGCCACGATGATCGAGAAGGGCTGGGCATAGGCCCCTGCGTGGCCGCAAATCAAGCCCTCTGTCAAAACAGATCACCGCTCGTCGCAAGGTGTACCGAACTCAGTTCACTGGCGCTCGGCATGGTACATCCCCCCCTAAGTCGTTATGTGACAGTTGTTGCAGTCATTCGATGACGGCTGGGCTGTCCTGTTCCCCGCAGCTTCCATGCTTCGGCAACCCTCGGGCGGAGCGGTTTTTCGGATGTTTTCATCAACTTTTATTGCGGTGAATTGGTCCGCTCCTTGCGTTGTCACACGAACATCTGTTCAGAACGACAGGCGTCCGTTGAGGCGGTCCCGCCTCTCCCTATCAGCTGTGTGCGCACGCGCACGCGCGTAGCGGGTTGTCATGGGCTCGATGCGAAATGATGATGAAACCTTCCGTTCCGCACCGTTGCGTCTTCTGCCATTCTGCGGGGAGCGTGGTGGTGACAATGAGCATCTGGCACGGTGCCCTGGCGCGATGCTGGCATTGTCGGACATGCGAGCGCGACTGGCCATTAAGTCCCGGCGAACAACAGGCGTTCAATCGGCGCGCTGGTCCAGGCGACCGACGCAGAGCTACTCGCGCGGACCGGCGCGGTCCGCAGCTGTAACTCGCGGCCGTCATTCCAGCAACCGAAATTTGGGATGCACGAATTGTTCAGGTAAACTGCCGCCTCCGCAAAAATTGAGAGGGTCCCCGAATGGGTCAGCCGCAGCGCATGGGCGACAACCTTGCAGCCGCCGTCTGAGGTCTGTCCGGAGTGTGGCAGCGTGAACACGCTGGTGATCGACTTGGATCATTCCGATCCGTCTGCTCGCGTGACATCGACCTTCCGATGCTCGTCACGACCGGACACGTGCACTCGCCACGGATTGCAGCACACCTCGCAGTCCTGGATGAACGCGCCCTTCACGTCCGGCTCGACGTAGATCTCCACCTGCTCGCCGCAGAAGGGACACGTGACCAGGAATTCGTCAGGCATTCCGGAATGCTAGTGCAAGTAGGACCGAACGCTGACCGACGCTTTGCTCCACACGGTTTCGCGCCGAGATAGCGACTCAGCGAATCGATGCCTGACACGCTGCCGCTCCCGCTGGAGATCTGGTACGATCCGCGAGAACGGCCCATGCTCATCACCAGCTGAAGCGGCAGTTAGACGGCCCACGCCAACCATGACCTACCGCAAGTCACCTCAGAAAGCAGCGGCGAGGCGCGAGTGGGATCGTTTCGTCAGCAGCAATCAGCCGGTCATCGCATCTACTGGACTGCCAGATTCGATCTTCAGTTCGATCGATCACTTCGACAACTTTCTTTCTCACGGCTGCCTCGATCATCACCTTGACCCACGCAGCTTCCGTGTCGAGGCGCTCAACTCCACTCAATACGACGCGCTCGTGACCCTCACGGAAAGCTACTTCGCGGCGGGTTACGAATGGTTCACGCCAGTCGCACTTCGGGCGGCCGACCAAGAGAATCTGGCAAAGCGGTTCGCCGGGTAAGCCTCCTGACACGCTTGAAACTGTCAAGCGCGGCTGGAGGAAGTCTTCATTTGTGCGCTCGGCGTTAACCGGCGTTACACGAGGAGGGCCTCTTTGCGCCGGGCAGGAGCCGCTCGCAGATTACGCCCCCCTGATCATGGAGTGGGTCCCCTTTTCGCGGGCGCTGAGCGGGGCCCGCGGGCGCGGGCGGCCGAACGTCGCGCTGGCGCCTGACTGATGGCGCGTTGTCGGTCGTCAGGCGCACACTCGAGAGCGTGACGGTCGCGGACGGGTATCGACGATGACGAAACCCGACCGTTGATCAAAATGCCGAACGTTCTGCTACTATTGCCCCTCGTAGGTTGAAAGGGTGTCGTACACGTACGCCTGGTGAACACCCCCCAAAAACCACGAGACATCCCGAGGCCCATGACCGAGCTGCCGCACACTCACGCCGACTGCCCTTCTCATTGACTCCCTCTTGTCGCTAGCCGGTTTGGCTGGCATGTGTCCAACGCGGTGGCCTCGTGACGGTGTCACCGCTTTGCCCGTCCTGCGGCTCGGCCCACGTGCATCTGACCGTTCCGGAAGTCGTCGAGGGGATTACCTATCGATGCAAGGAGTGCGGTCACTCCTGGACGACCGATTTCGATGACTGGTGGCTGGACGGCGTCGCAGAGGATGATCAGATTCACTAGTCTGAGTCTAGCGTTAGGTTAGAGAGTGAAACGGTCGCGCTCGACCCGGCCCTTGCTGTCCCACACTTCAAAGAGATAGGCCGTTCCTCGCGTGAGCGAGAATGACAACTCCTGCGGAACGGATGCGGTGAACTGCTGATGGCCTGCGGCGAAAGAGGCTGGATTTGAGCCGGCTCTCAGCGTGAGATTCCAGCAACCGTTCCAGCACTCACTTCGTGCCGTGCTTGGTTTCACGTCCCAAACCGTCGCTCCGGTAGCAACCTCGCTGACACGAATCCGCGCAATATCGGGAGGGAATCTCGCAAGCACGTCGATGTGGGCGACGACCTGACCATTGTGAGGCGCGTCGAAGTCGAGGGGCGGCCCTCCAGCCACATACCAGACTGCAGCCTGCCCCAATGGCACGGCGCGGGGTCCCAGCAGACCGATGGAAACAAGAAGCGCGATGCCGAGCCAGAGCAGCACTTTTTTCCCGACCGCTGCGGTTCTCGACGCGAGGTTCACGACCGTGGACACAACGGCCTCCTTCTCAGCTTTCGGTGTGGTGCTTGATTGTATGCCCACAAATGCTATGTGACGCCTGTCTCTGCGCTCGAAGAAACCCGGTATTCTACGGTCACTCCGTTGATCGTACCGAGCCCACACGGAATTTGGGAGTGCGATCGTGGAATTGGTTCAGTAAAGAGAGCGTCCATGGCACCCGACAACGCACCAGACCAGTTCGAGTGGGTCTCCGCGCAGGCTGAATGCACGGCGCCGTCGATATTCGAGCGCCTCCGTGCCGGCGTCAAGCAGGACGTCGAACACAGGAACGCGCAGGTGGGTCTCGACGACGGAATCCACTTCGAGTTCTCGGAGGACGGAGACGTCTTCGATGTCGCCCGCCTCGAGGGTTCGCGTTTCACCGATCCGAGAGTCGCGGCGCTGGTGCGATTCGAGCGCGCCGGACGTCGCATCAACGTTCACAGCGAGGATGTGGACGTGGACTTTACCGCGGTCCTCACCCTCGACCCTGCCGGTCAATGCCGCTTCGTCGTCGGCGAGGCCTTGTATGTGGAGTGGGAGATCCGGCGGATGGCGCTCGAGCTCCTGTTCTTCGGCGAGCCCGAAGCGCCGGAGTGATCTCGCCTTCGAAGGAGAATGTGCCGCGGCCGGGTAGCCGCCAGTGAGCACGCGCTGCGTTTCCGCTGAGCCCCCGGTCGGCGGTGTCGGGGTTCGTCAACCGCCGGATCAATGGCGGGTGAACCTCGCTGTTGTCGAGTGGTGGCGAAGCCGAGAGAGCCGGGGCAGGGATGAATTTCGGAGGCTCAGCGCTCAGCGCGACATTACCGCTTGATCCGGTGTTCTGCTGCCTGAATCGGCGGGTTTCCTCGTCCGAGCGCTCCGACGAACTCCTGAATCGTGTAAATGCCGCTGCAGCTCTTGCCGATGAATGCAACCGCTCGGGAGTCCGCCAGTCCGACCTCCGCCCGCGCCCGTTTGTCGGTGAGCCGTGTGGCAACGACTACGTATGATTCCCCTTTTGCGTATCGCGGTGCGTTGGCGGAATCGCCGTACCACATGAACACGGAAAAGCTCTCCGGGACCTGCCCCTTCCAGACCTGTTCGACTTGAAACGTGGCTCGCGCCCCATACCCGCCGGTCTGGGAGACTTCCACGACTCTCCCACTGAAGACCAGCTCGGTCCCGGGAGCATCGACGATTTGCCTGGGCGGGACACTGACGCACTCGGCACGGGCGAAGTCCGCTCCGAGGGTCACGAGGAGCATGAATGCGAGAATCCTCGCGTGAGGCATAGAGGTCCCCTGCGGTCAGGCGTGCGCGCTCGGAAGGGTCACGACCGCCGCAAGGCCCGGCCGACGAGCCCGGCGAGCGGCCTGAATTCTGTCGATGACGGCGTACGAAGCAGGGACGCCGAGGCCCGCCCACGCAACGATCGACGCCAGCCCCGCCAGCCCGCCGGAGATCAACCCGGCCAGTCCCGCGGCGATCGGTAGCAGCAACGCACCGACCTGAATCGCGATCACGAGAAGGACACTGCTGAGGCCCACGTGGCCGTGCTACGGTTTTCGCGGGTGGATTGTTCCATGCTCTTTGAGAATGACCTGAAGGTAGTCTTCTGGAAGTCGATCGATAGGCGATCGCGGGTTCGCGGCTCGCGGGTTCGCGGTCCGGAAGCCGGTGGCCTTCAGAGGCAACCAGCCGCTCGATTTGTGCCGGTTAGTTCTGAAGACCACCGGTTCCGAACCCGCGAACCGCGAACCGCGAGCCCGCGGTAAGAGACAGACGCTTTGGCCGTATCATCGCGGCCAGGAGGTGTCTACGAGCATTTCGCGGCGTGAGGTCCTGGCTTCCCTGCTCGGCACTGCCGTCGGCGGTGCCGCTGCCGTTGCCGCCGGCCAGAGCAATGAACCACGAGTGCTCTCGGGGTCAGACCTGGGATTCCGCGTCGATGGCATCGCAAAGGACGGCGCACCGATCGGCGCGATCGTCGTGCGAGTCGACGGGAAGTGGGTGTCCCCTCAATTCCAGTCGGGACTCCGTCGTCTCTCCTAGCGCCGGCGACGCCGCGCGAGCGCCGCACCAGCCAGGCCGGTGCCGACGAGCAGCATCGTCGCCGGTTCCGGCACCGCGCCGACATCCGCCGTGACGGCCGTCCGTCCTCGCCCGAGCTCCAATGGAAGCCGGAAGGTGTACACGATCGCGTCGTATGAATGCGGATTCGGTCCGAGCGGCATGCTGAAAAACGAGGGGCCCATCTGGAGACGGATACTCTCCCCGCCACCAGGTCCGAACTGCCACGACGTCGTGTTCGACCCGGCCACCGGCTCGGACTGGTCGGCTCTCAGCGCGAATCGCACGATTGGAAACCTCCGGTTCGTGGGGTGGACCGGGAACGTGAAGCCGTCACTCGCCTCGAGGTCGAAATGGCCAAGCGCTACCGGCGCCTTTTCGTTCGTGACGTCGAATGTGGACGTCAGCCCCAGGAACGTGAGTGTGGCCGTTTCCGATCCTGACGTGATGGTCAACGAATTGGTCCCTTCACCCGTGCACCCCGAGATGCGCCGGCAATCGAACGTGCCCGACGTCGTAATCGTGGTGGTCGCGATGACGATGGGGTCGGCCTGTGCCGTGGATGCCGCGAGGACGCAAAGGAAGAATGTGCCGAACTTGATCGCGCTTCTCATGAGGTGAACCTCGTCGTACTGAGCGTGCTGTCACACGAGACCTGCGGCTACGCTGTAGCAAACCGGGCTCCACGAAAAGCTCGCGTCCTGCCCGCCGAATCATGCCTGGACCGTCGTTCGTGTGAACTTCATTTCCCGAAAAGGAGAATGCGGTGCGAAGC